>TARA_R110002073_G_scaffold37866_3_pt1 | contig 184240 bp, 151 predicted proteins | sample TARA_R110002073 | Tara Oceans TARA_R110002073 (sample SAMEA4397174) | marine metagenome | biome: Polar Biome; feature: [DCM] deep chlorophyll maximum layer (ENVO:01000326); material: water (ENVO:00002006), including particulate matter (ENVO:01000060) such as... | depth 40 m
AAACCCGACATCCAAACCGGACGCCGGGTGATCGTTCGATACCTACTGATTTTCAACCGCGACGACGACGCATCGCAATCACTCCAAACCCAAGCAACGACATGGAGCTTGGTGCAGGCACCGTGATGTACCCAACGATGTTCCGGAGCAACAACTCATTGTCCAGATCCGTGATCGCATAATCCGAACCAGTCCCGAAGTCTTTCCATAGTGAGATGTCACCGAGGAAGACCGAGTTTCCTGCACCTCCGGTGCCATCGCGTGCCGCGATGAAGTCGCTCGCGTCACCCGTGAGATCAGCAGTGTCTCCAGACGCGGTGACCTTACGATAGAAATCGACCCCAACCTGCGAAACCCCTGCAGTAACCGCATGAGAGGCAAAGCTGTTGACAATCAATCCGGATCCGCTGTACACCGCCGCGGAATACTCCGCTTCGAATCCTGCAACCATCTGATTCATGTTCGCGATAAACGAAGTGGAATTCCCCCCCGCTTCTCCAAGCGCCAGCATCCCCCCGCCGCCTGCGACGAAGGTGCTGATGGAACCCATCTCCGCCAAGCTGTAGCTTTGTGCGCCGCTGTGCGGATTCTGAGCGATGATGGAATCAATCCCAGCAAGGTTGGTGAAATCATTGACCAAGACGATGGTGTGCCCCATCGATGCGATGACCGAGCGGAACTGATCGAAGTCGGACCCAGTCCCAAGAGTCGTGTCCCCATCGAACCCATTCCGGTTGTCGATCCCGATCACCGCTGCCGATGCTGTTCCAACAAGCGATGTCGCGACACAGAGTGTCGCAAGTGTGTGCGTGATATTCATGTGCGTTCTCCTCAAGTGATTCCTGCCGACGAATCACGAGAATCGACGGCAAAACAGATGGTTCTCGGACCATCTAGACAAAAGGTATCACACGCTTGGTGGGATGCCACCAAACTTGGTCATTTAACGCCGCAAGGTCTGAATGTTGTGTGTTGAGCGGTGTTTATCGATCGAAATGACCAGACCGCTCAGGCTGGTATTCGAGATCGAGGATGCGGACGGTGTGGGATCCTCTTCGTGAGGGGATCTCGATTTCGTCGCCGACGGATCGGCCGAGGAGTGCACTACCGAGCTTGGAGTTCACTGAAATCCACTCCGCTTGGTGGTCGTAAGCTTCGTTGTAGACAAGAGCGTAAATGTCGATCTCGTCGGTTTCGGTGTCCTGAATTCGGACAATGGAGTTCATCGTGACGAGCTGATCAGGGACTTGGGTAGGATCGACAGGGATCGCAGAGTAGATTCGTTTGAGCATCTGGGAGATGTAATCGGGAGGGGTCCCAGAGGAGTTGGCAACCGTATTGAGGATGCGTTCTTTATCGAGGGTATTGACCAATGGAATGCGAGGCATGGTGTGTCTCCGGTTTGGGGTAAATTGGAACGCTTCGCGAACCAAAAAGGGAATGGTATAAACGATCCCTTTGGAAGTCGAACTTCGGGATCGGTGTGTCTACTACTACGATTTTGGGGCAGTTGGGTTCGGTGATTTTTTTGGGGTTAGGAGCTGCCAGCAGCTTCCCCCGCTTCAGCGGCTGCTTTGATGTCCTTCAGGTCGTCCACGAGACACTGGGTCAACTTCTTGGTCATTGCGGAGAAGAGTTTCATCATGACTTTCGCCATGAAGGTTTCTGGAGTAGCCCCGAAGGACATCGTGATGGTAGTGTTTGGATTGCTAGTCTCGCCGTTGGTCTGACCATCTGTTTCTTCAAATGTGAAATGGCTGATGTAGTGCGAGCCGTGCGATCGCGCTTCGACCGTGTATCCCCTCGGCGGGGACCACTCGGTGATGGACATGTCCTCAGTCGCCTTTCTTCCGAACATAATTCTGGTTTCGCGCCAAGCGTACCCCTTACCGACCACCCCAAGGTTGTCATCGGATGGTGGTGCTTCTGCGAGCGTCTCGATCGTCTCAATGCCTTTGATGAAGTCAGCGCAGTTGGGAATGTCCGCGGCGGTCGCAAAGACACGCTCGATCGGAGCGTGAACAGTTTCGGAGACGGTGATGTTCATACGCGCCATGGTATCCGATTCTTGATTCTGTTGCGGGAATGATTCGGATCGCACGATTCGATCAGGGTGCGGCTCAAGTTGGAGTCTAAGTTGGGGATGAGGTGACGCACAAAACTTGCTTCTGGTACACTCTGCTCAACGGAAACACGAACGCGGTACGGTTCCAGCAGTACGCGGACACGCTTTCGATTGGACGCGTGGTTGGGGCGGTTTAAACTGAACTGAAGCAGGAGATCAACAATGGCAACAACAACACCTGAACATGACAAGCGGATTGCGGAGATGGTCTTTGGGAAGATCTATCCGCTGTATCTGGATCGGCTGATAAAGAACGGTCGGACGGAGGAGGAGCTTGATGAGGTGATTGGTTGGTTGACGGGATTTGAACCGCAGGAGATCCAGGATCTGATTGATGAGGAGGTGACTTTCAAGGAGTTCTTCAAGCGTGCGAAGATGAATCCCAAAGCGAAGCTGATCACGGGGGTGGTGTGTGGGTATCGGATCGAGGAGATCGGGACGCCTTTGACGAAGAAGTGTCGGCAGATGGAGAAGTTGATCGACGAGCTGGCGCGGGGACGGAAGATGGAGAAGATTCTGGGGCGGTGATGCGGGGGGTCGAAATTTGGGATGCGCCTTGGCAAAATCCACCATTTTATAATATTGCCACAAAATATATATTTGCTAATTCGTTCAAACTCATTGCGTTTCTAATGATGTCGCGATATGCTGCGAGTTCATATCGTGTGGCAATTCCGGACTTGACGAAGTGAAGGAGTTGCTCTTGGAAATCGTACTGTCATCGTATGGAGAGAGAATATGTTTGGACGAAAAGTAAATGCTACGAGAACACTCGCTGGCGTGTTGGTTGCCTGCGGTATCGCAGGCACAGCTCATGGAGATATTGTTCAGGATGCAACAGGCTCGGCTTGGGCTTCCTTCTTATCAAATGCCTGGGGGCAGTCCTTTACTGCGGAAGGGGGAGAGATCAACTTGATCAGCGCCGACATCATCGATGTGAATGAGCACCTTGGAGCGTTTGACATCACGGTCAATCTGTACGAGGGCATCTTTGGAACGCTCATTGATACGCAGACCACGACACTTCCGGACGGACACGATGCGCAGTGGGCAGACTTTGATTTCTCAGGGAATGTGCTGACCGGGGGCGAGATTTACAGCTTTGAAATTCTTTCGGCTTCGGGACGGGGCGCGATCATGTCTCATAACCACACCTCTCTGCAAGGCGATCCGTTCGGTCCTGATTACGAGGGAGGCGATCAATATGTGAACGGGTCAGTCTCTGAGCTTCACGACCTCACCTTCCGCGTGACTCAGGTGCCTGCTCCGGGCGCGATGGGCGTTCTCGCGGGCGGGCTTGCGCTGGCGGCTCGTCGTCGGCGCTGAGTTTGGTGGGATTTGTTGAGAAGTAGCTGATTCGTTTTTTGAGAGATTTTGACATGTGATTCAGCAGGTGCCAGCGATGGTGCCTGTTTTTTTTGATTGTCTTTGGTTGATTGGTTTTGGTTGATGGCGGTTTGGGTTTGGGAGTTGCGAGGTGGGCTTGGGTTTGTGGATGGGTGTGATCGCTGGGGGGTTCCTTTGTTTGCGAGCGTAGGGGAGTCTCACCGATATACCTCTGAATCCCTACTGAAGACTTGGGTTTGACGGGGCCGTTGGATTGACTGCGTGGTTTGTTGCCTTGCTTTGAAGATGAAGAAGAGCGCAGGAGGGTGGTGGCGGCTTTGCGTTGGGTTTCTTGTTGGGCTTCGGTTTCGGGGTAGGTCTTTAAGAGGTCGGTGAGGCGGGCTTTGGCGAGGGATTTGGATTGGGGGTCGAGGAGTTTGTCGCGGGCGATGGTGATGCGCTCGATGCACTCGACGGCGCGTTGGTAGCTTTCGGATTCGAGGATGGCGGCGAGCTCTGGGAGGGTGAGGTTGTGGAGCTGGCAGAGTTCGAGTGGGCCTAGGGTGGGGTTTTGGAGGTCTTCGAGGAGGTCGTTGGTGAGTTGGTTGATGGAGCGGTCTTCAGGAAGAGAAGATGAAGGCAGAGGGGTCGGAGAAGAGGGAGAAGATGGGGAGCCCTCACCCCGGCCCTCTCCCATCAGAATGGGAGAGGGAGGAAGAGTTGGTCGGTCGGTTGTTTCGTGTGCCTTGTTCATGTGGAATTGAAGGCGGGGTGGGTTTGCGGCGTCTTGGATTGGTTGGATTTGGGCGGGTGGATTGCGCACAGATGTGGTCGGTGCGCGCGGGAATGCGCACGGATGTTGCTTTTGGTTGAGGATTGGGTTTGCGAGTGCAGGGGGGGGTCCCCTGCAACCCCTCTTTAGTCTTCAGGTGAACTGGAAGCTGGGGTCTCAGCTTGTGGTTTGACATTCGATTTCTTTATCAAGTTGTTGATCAAATAACCGCACATATACAGAAACGAAACGATCACCACAGATGCGATCGCATTTTGTAAATGCCAACCGGTGAATATATGCTGTTTCCCGAATGCAACTGCTAGAAGATACCAAGCGGTAGCGGGTATAAATACACAACATATATATCCGAACCGAACGCTGGGAATCAATAGAGAACACACTTTGATAGACAGTGCATTGAAACCCAGTATCAGTAGCATTGATACATCAACATGATGCCCCGCCCCTTGCGCGGCAACCATAATGATAAAGGAAAGAACCGCTCCAATCACTGCCCCGAGCACCATGCAGGAGGCAAGCACTGCGATATAGACGATGGTTCGGATGATCAGCTTCATCTTGGCTCCCGACCCATGATTACCCGGTCAGCGTTGAGAGGTTGTTTGGGATCCGCGAGTTTGGATTTCGGGGCCGGGGAAAGGGCGGTATTTGGACCAGTTAGGGGGTGGGCATTGGGGAGTTTAGGGGAGAAGACCCGACTGCGCCGAAGACGGCGAGTCGGGGCATCCGGCATCTCGCCTATTGAACATGATAACTCAGTGATACATCACGCAATCTGTACATATGGCTTCGAATGTGAGCAATGTACTCGTATGAGAGATGTACTGATTGATGCTGGTCAAGTAAGCGGCTTGATATTTGCCCAAGAACTTGCATTACCATCGTACACGAAACAAAAAACACCTGCGATATATTCTCTGGTCTTCTTTCAGGCTTAAACGCAATGCCCGACTGAGTCTTGAGAATATTCCAACTTGAGTTGGATGCATGCACTGAATCCGAGTAATACCTGTACAGAAATTCATATGTCCCAAGATGCTTAAGCCGCCTCGACAATTCACGCATGCTAGATGGGCCACCATTAATTTGATACCAATGCTGATATTTGTTACTGACCAATTGCTCTGCAATGGCTGAGTTCGTGTCGTTGGCCAATTTCTGATCAAGCTCATTTCGTCGAGTTTCCAACTCGTCTGTTGGAATTAAATCCATTGCAGATGTACGCAATGTATCCCCTTCCATTGATTCATTTTTTAGCTGAGCACCAAGTTTCGTGGTTTGATCAAATCGTTCAAGTGATTTCAATTCCTTCAGCCACGAATTTATGAAATATGCACTGAAGCCATCATCGCTTCCCATTTGATACGCCCATTCAAACTGCATAGCCAGATCATAAAGGGATCTAAGAATAATCTTTGCAGACTCGCCCGACCCCTCGTATATGAGTAATCGGATGGAATCAGCTTTAGACAATACATCTGACAGAGTTGCCAATGTAAATGGAATCAGTGGACCGTCCACTTCTTCTCGTTGTAAAACCCATTCCCGAACATTTGCTCCAAGATTAATGATCCGCTCGAGAATTGAAGCCATTTGATCCAAAACATCGCCAAGGTTCTCTCTGACGCGATCGTTATTTGTTGGATAGTAGTTTTCCAAGTATGTCATTCGATCTCCATAATAAAACACGGGCAATTTTTCGCCCGTGTTTCATTATACATGAATTGAGTTAGTCTTCTTAGTAATCAAAGTCCTCGCCCGAGTGGCCGGCGCCTACGGGTTTGTCTTTGATTTCGACGATTGCGGCTTCGGTGGTCAGGAGGAGGCCTGCGATTGAAGCTGCATTCTGGAGGGCGACGCGTTCGACCTTGGTTGGGACGATGACGCCCATGGCGACGAGGTCGCCGTATTCGTGGGTGAGGGCGTTGTATCCGAAGGTGTTGTCGTCGGATTCTTCGACCTTGCTCGCGATGACGGAGCCGTCGAGGCCGCAGTTCTTGGCGATCTGCTTGACTGGTGCGGCGACGGCGCGGCTGACGATGTCGATGCCGATGCGTTCGTCGCCGGAGGCTTTCTTGCGGAGGGCGACGAGTGCGCGGCGGGCGCGGAGGACTGCGGTGCCGCCACCTGGGAGGATGCCTTCTTCAACCGCTGCACGGCAGGCGTGGAGGGCGTCTTCGACGCGCGCTTTCTTCTCGGTCATTTCGACTTCGGTCGCGGCGCCGACATTGACCTGTGCTACGCCTCCGGCGAGCTTGGCGAGGCGCTCTTCGAGCTTCTCGCGGTCGTAGTCGGAGGAGGATGCTTCGATCTGGGCGCGGATCATGTCGATGCGGCCCTTGATGTCGCTGCTGCTCCCGGCACCTTCGACGATGATGGTGTTCTCTTTGGAGATGGTGACCTTCTTGGCGCGTCCGAGGTCGGAGAGTTCGAGTTTCTCGATGTCGATTCCGAGTTGTTCCATGACTGCGGTGCCTCCGGTGAGGGTGGCGAGGTCTTGGAGCATTTCGGCGCGGCGGTCGCCGAAGCCTGGGGCTTTGACGGCGACGACTTTGAGTGTGCCTCGGAGTTTGTTGACGACGAGGGTTGCGAGTGCTTCGGAGTCGATGTCTTCGGCGATGATCAGGAGTTGTGATCCTGACTCGGCGACCTTACCCAGGATTGGGAGGATGTCCTTGGCATTGGAGATCTTCTTCTCGTGGATGAGGATGTATGGCTTGTCGAGGACGGCTTCCATTGTTGCGGGGTCGGTGACGAAGTGTGGGGAGAGGTATCCCTTGTCGAACTGCATGCCTTCGACGAGCTCGACTTCGGTTTCGAGGGACTTGCCTTCTTCGACGGTGATGACGCCGTCTTTACCGACTTTGTCCATCGCGGTGGCGATGATCTTGCCGATTTCTGCGTCTTGGTTTGCGGAGCAGGTGCCGACCTGTGCAATTTCTTTGGAGTTCTTGATTGGCTTGGACATGTTGTGGAGCTCTTCGATGAGAGCGGTGATGGCCATGTCGATGCCGCGCTTGATTTGGTTTGGGTTGGCGCCGGAGGTGATGTTCTTGAGACCTTCGGAGAAGATGGACTCGGCGTAGATGGTCGCGGTGGTGGTGCCGTCGCCTGCTTCCTTTGAAGCTTTGGAAGCGACTTCTTTGACCATTTGGGCGCCCATGTTTTCGTATGGGTCGTCGAGTGTGATTTCTTTGGCTACGGAGACGCCGTCTTTGGTGACGGTTGGTGATCCAAAGGATTTTTCGAGGATGACGACGCGGCCTGATGGGCCGAGGGTGACTTTGACTGCGGATGCGAGTTTCTGTACACCTTTGAGGATGCGCTCGCGTGCGTCGGTGTTGAATGCGATTTGTTTCGCTGCCATTTTCTATCTCCTTGCGTCGTTGTTGGACGCGGTTCTTTTTGGTTTAAAGGCCGATGCGGATGTATGCGATCCGCTCGGCTTCGATGATGTAGACGGATTGGCCGTCGGTGACTTTGACGAGTTTGTCTGTTTCTTCTGGGATGAGCATTGCCTTTGCGATGGTGAGGACGGACGCGGCTTCGTGCATTCCTGTGAGCGCGAAGTGGGCGTTGCGTTCGCCGTTGAGTTCGTTGAGTGCTTGTCGGAGTTGGGATTGGTTCATCGCGTGTCCTTGCTCGATTCGAAGATTACAACTCGATTAGTCGACGATCGCGAGGACATCGCTGCTGTTGATGATGAGGTACTCTTCGCCGTCGAGCTTGAGTTCGGTGCCGCCCCACTTGCTGAGGATGATGCGGTCTCCGACTTTGACATCGAGGGGGATGCGGGTGCCGGAGTCTGACATGGTGCCGTTGCCTACTGCGAGGACGGTGGCGAACTGTGGTTTTTCGGAAGCGGACTCTGGGAGGTAGATGCCTGCGGATGTTTGGGTTTGTGCGGCGTCGCGCTCGACGAGGATTTTGTCGTGGAGTGGGCGGACGGCGACTTTGGATTTTGTTTTGGTTGCCATGGTGTTCTTTCCTTCTGAACTGTTCGAGTCTGTGACCTGCGTCGCAGAGGTTGGGTTTCCTATTTGAATCCGCGATGGTGCGGGGTTTGATAACGATTGATTTATGCTCCGGGCCAGCGTCCTTCGTAGTGACGGGTGAGGCAGCGGCGGAGGACTTCGAGAAGCGATTCGAGATCGCGCTGTGCGTTTGGTCGATCGACGACGGCGAACGCGCCGGCGCGGAGGGCGGCGGAGAGCTCACGCATGTCGTCGCGGGCGGTGCGGTTTCGTTTGATGACCACGATCGGTGGTGGTGATGCGAGGCGTGTCAAGAGGTTGAGTAGGCGTGGACCTGACTCTTCAGACTGGCTGAGCTGGTCAAGGGGGAGGGCGAGGTCCACGATTGCGATGTGGATCGGATTGGTGTCGATGACTCGCTGGGCGGCGTCGGCACAGTGTGCGATGTGGGATTGGATGCCCATGGGTTCGAGCATCCGAGGGAGGCGGTCTACCCAGGGATCTGGCTGCCAACCGGCGCGGGAGAGGAGGAGATGCAATCGGCCTCCTGGGACTCCTTTGGGGGTGCCTTGAACGGAAGGGAGATCAGAATGTATGCGATCGCGCACCATAGTGGTGGGATGTATGGCAAAGGGCGTGCCGAGTTGTGGGCGTTGGGGGGATTGAATTTGCGAGAATTTCCTCGCTGAGTCGGTGAAGAGCGTCAATTCGGGGCGAGTGGGTGCCATGTTGGCAGGGATATCGAGAATTGGGATTCTGACTCAGAATGCAAGCTGGGGTCGCAGGGGCTGGATCGACTAGACCGATCATTCTTGTTTGCGGCTTGAGGGTGTTCTCTCGCTGGATCTCGTATGCTATGGCCTATGAAATTCAGTACTTCTCAGATGATGGTGTTCTTTCAGGAACGGCGGACGCAGCGGAATGTCCGGGCGTTGATGCGGTTCATCTTGGTGCTGACGGCGTTGATTGTTGTGTACAGCATTTTGTTCCACGGCATTATGGAGCGGGAGGGGCAGCACCACTCGTGGATGACCGGGTTCTACTGGACGCTGACGGTGATGTCCACGCTGGGGTTTGGGGACATTACCTTTGAGAGCGATCTTGGGCGGTTCTTTTCGATGCTGGTGCTTGCGACGGGGATTGTGTTTTTGCTGGTGTTGTTGCCGTTCACGATCATTCAGTTTTTCTACGCGCCTTGGGTGGATGCGGTGGAGGCGGCGCGGACTCCTCGCAAGGTTGCGGAGGAGACTTCGGGGCATGTGATCCTGATCCAGTATGACGCGGTGACGGAGGAGTTGATCGGGAAGTTGGAGCAATCTGGGATTGGGTATGTGCTGATTGTGCCTGACTTTGAGGAGGCGTCGAATCTGCATGACATGGGGATCCGTGTTGTGTATGGGCCGTTGGATCATGTGTCGACTTATACGGCGGCGCGGGCGGAGTCGGCGGCGCTGATCGCGGCGACGAGTGATGATGTGACGAATACCAATGTCGCGTTCATGGCGCGTCAGGTCGCGCCGGAGGTTCCGATTGTCGCGATCTCGACAAACAAGACCACGACGACGATCCTCAAGCATGCGGGAGCGACTGGTGTGTTCCAGCTGGGGGAGTTGATGGGACGCGCGTTGGCGCGTGGGATGGTTGGGGGCGACGCGATCACGCATGTCATTGGGAACATCGATCATTTGCTGATCGCAGAAGCGAACGCGCACAAGACGCCTTTGGTTGGAAAGACGCTGGCGGAGAATCGGCTCGCGGACCTTGGTGTCAATGTGATCGGGCTTTGGGATCGCGGGGAGTTTAAGCCTGCGATGGCTGATACCGTCGTGACCGAGTATTCGATTTTGATGATGGCGGGGACCAAAGAGCAGTTGCTGAGATACGACGAGGACTTTGTGATTTACAATATCTCGGTCAATCCAGTGCTGATCATCGGATGGGGGAAGGTCGGGGCGGCGGCTGGGGCGGCGCTTTCGCGCCGGGGTGTGGATTGGAAAGCGGTTGAGCTTGATCCGGAGAAAGCACGGCGAGCGGGTGAGTTCAGAGATCGGATCATTCTTGGTGATGCGACCGATCCTGAGGTACTTGCACAAGCAGGTTTGATGGATGCGCCGGCGGTGCTGATCACGACGCATGATGACAGCATCAATATCTACCTGACGATTTATTGTCGATCGGTAAGGGCGGATGCGCAGTTGATTAGTCGGTCAACATTGAAACAGAATATCGAGACGCTTCATAAAGCGGGTGCGGACTTTGTGCACTCGTATGCGTCGATGGGGTCGACGAGTATCTTTAATCAGCTGACGGGGGATCGGATCGCGACGGTTGCGGAGGGGCTTGAGATGTTCCGGAGGCCGGTCCCTGGATCGCTTGATGGGAAGACTCTGATCGAGTGCGGCATCCGGGATCGGACGGGGTGCACGATCATCGCGATCCGTGATCCGGAAGATGGATTGATTGCGACGCCTCCAGCGACCACGGTGCTGAAGGTTGGGCAGGAACTGGTGCTTGCAGGCGGGACAGAGGCGGAGTCGCTGTTCATTGAAGCGTTTGGGCTTGCTCCTGCATGAGTCTTCGGGCATCGGCGAAGCTACCCTGATATACTCCTGACATGGAAATCGCATTGATCATCGTGGGGCTGCTGGCTCTTGGGCTTGGGGGCGCTGTATTTGTCCTGTTTCAAGGGCTTTCCAAGGAACGGGCGAAGTCGTCTGGGCTCGGAGAGGAACTGGCGACGGCGCGGGCGAATCTTGAGGGGTTTGGCGCGGAGCGGGATCGGTTGGTTGGGGAGCTGAGCGCGGCGAGGGGTGAGGTTGAGGGGCTGGAGTCGGAGGTGGATCAGCAGACGGCGCGGATCACTGAACTGAGTATGCTCAATGCGCAGTTTGGGGAGCGGCTGGAAGCGGCGGAGCGGTCACGGCAGGAGCTCATCAAGAATGAGGCGCAGCTCAAGGAGACGTTCGAGGCGATCGGGTCACGGACACTCAAGTCGAATCAAGAGGCGCTGACGAAGCTGTTGTCCGAACAACTCGGACAGGCGGGGAAGGCATCGCAAGCAGAACTCGATCAACGGAAGCTTGCGATCGAGGCGATGGTGAAGCCGATCAGTGAGACGCTTGGGAAGACGCGCGAGCAGCTGACTCAGCTGGACGAGCGGGTGAAGGCGTCGAGTGTTTCCAATGAATCGCTCAAGGAAGAAACGGCTCGGCTGACGCGGGCGTTGTCGCGGCCTGAAATTCGGGGGCGGTATGGGGAGATTCAGTTGCGTCGAGTTGCGGAGCTTGCGGGGATGACGAGCTATTGCGACTTTAGTGAACAGACTTCTGAGCGGGATGGGGACGGGAATCTGTTGCGTCCTGATATGGTGGTGACGCTCCCGAACAATCGGATGATTGTGGTGGACGCGAAGGCGAATATTAATGCGTACATCGAGGCGGTGAATGAGCCTGATGAGGAAGTGCGCGAGAAGCATATGGAGCGGTTTGCGCGGCATACTTCGGAGCAGGTGAAGAAGCTCGCGGATAAGAAGTACTGGGCGCTGTTTGATCGGTCGCCTGAGTTTGTGGTGATGTTTGTGCCTGGGGATCACTTTATTGATGCGGCGCTGTCGCGGAATCCGGGGCTGCTTGATGATGCGGCGCAGCATGGGGTGATCCTGGCTTCGCCGAGCACTTTGATTGGGCTCTTGCGGGCGGTGGCGGTTGGGTGGCGCGAGCAGGCGCTTACGGAACAGGCGGCGGCGCTGTTTGAGCTTGGCAAAGAGCTGCACGATCGCGCGGCGACGGCGTTTGAGCATGCGGGCAAGCTTGGGGATTCGATCCGGCAGAGTGTGGATCGTTATAACAAGCTGGTGGGTTCGATTGACACGCGGATGATGCCGACGCTCAGACGGTTTGAGGATGCGGGGGCGAAGAGCACGAAGTCGCTTGTGGAACCCAAGGCGGTGAGCGGTGATCTACGGCAGCTGACGGCTGGGGATCAGTTGATGCTTGGGGCGGATGACTCTGATTGATCGGAGTGGTCGAGTTGATCAAGCTGATCGAGGATCTGGTCGTACTCTTCGATGCGGATCGAGTAGGCGCGTACGGGGTCTTTGGTGAGTTTGGCGAGGGTGAACTTGTTGCACTTGGTACAGCGGGCGAGAACTCGTTTGGATTTACTTGATGCCCACGCTCGGAAGATGCCTCGCTCCATGGCGGGGGCGGCGTGGTGGCACTTGGGGCACTCGATGACCCACTGCTCGGCGCTCTCGATGGCGGCTTGCTTGAGCTTGGATTTGGTGGGTATCGGGCTCATACTTCCATTTTATGGGATTCTGAGTCCTCGTACAAGGGTTGATTTGATGTCTGTGGTGGGAAGATGCTCTCGAGTTGTGTGAAGCGGTATTGGAAGATGTTGCGGACATCTCTCTGGACGAAGAGCTTGTTGATGAGGGGGGCGAGGATCCAGCCTTTGGGTTTGTAGAGGACGGTGTCGTTGCAGAGTGTTGATGAGCCGTCGTCTGATTTGCTGAACATGTGGGTGTGGTGCCAGAGGGTGTAGGGGCCTTTGTCCTGGTTGTCGACAAACATGTGCGGCGGGTTCCAGTCTTGGATGGTTGTTTTCCAGCGGATGGGGATGTGGTGGACTTTGAGGGTGTAGTTGATGACGGTTCCGGAACGCATTTCAATTGGTTTTGGTGTGAGGACTTTGAATCCCAGGAAGGAGGGGGTGAGGCGTTCGAGGTTGTAGGCGTCGGTGAAGAAGGGGAAGACTTCGTCGATGGGGCGCGGGAGGGTTTGGGTTGCGTTGATGCGCCAGACCTTGCCGTGGGTTGGGTGGGTGATTGGTGTGATGCTGATGGTGCTGGTGCTTTGGGGCATTGCTGAGTTCCGATTGTGATGGTGGGCGTTCGGTGTGTTCGTTCCTGCAATGGCGTTGGATGCAGCAAAAAGCCCGACGGGAATGTCGGGCTTTGGGTTGGAATCGGTTGTCAAGCGTGCGGTTATGCTGGGCTTGGGAGGGATTCTGGGGGGGTGTCGGTGTCGGTGGATTCGGATTTTTTGGGTCCTGATCCGTTACCGTTGGAGGAGGTTGCGGTTGGTGGCTCGGCGGCGAGGAGTTCCGCGACGGTTGAGCGACCGATTGGCTCGCCTCGCATGATGGAGTGGACCTCGTCGGCGGTGAGGTTCTCGTATTTGAGCAGCGCTTGGGCGACGGCTTCGACCTTGTCCCAGTTCTCGTCGAGCAGGGACTCCGCGTGGTTGTAGGATTCGTCGACGATGCGTTTGGTTTCTTCGTCGATGATCTTTGCGGTTTCGTCGGAGTAGTCCTTGTCGGGGATGTATCCTTCGGCGCTGTCTTGACCGGCGTAGTTGACGAATCCGAGCCTTGGGGACATGCCCCATTCGAGGATCATCGCTCTTGCGAGGCGGGTGACTTGTTGGATGTCGCTTGAAGCTCCGGAGGAAACATCGTCCATTGCTTTGGCTTCTGCGATGCGTCCGCCGCAGATGACGCGCATGGTGGCTTTGAGCCACTTGAGGGAGTATCCCATGCGGTCTTTTTCTGGGAGGGAGAAGGTCGCTCCCCCACTGGCGCCGCGCGGGATGATGGTGACTTTGTGGAGCGGGTCCGCGTCTTTGAGGAGTGCTTGGAGCACGGCGTGACCTGCTTCGTGGTACGCGACGAGTTGGTTTTCGTCTTTCTCGCGGACGCGTGATTTCTTGGCGCGTCCGAACTTGACCTTGTCGCGTGCTTCTTCGAGGTCTTCGTGCTCGATGAAGTCTTTGTTTTGCATTGTTGCGCCGATGGCGGCTTCGTTGATGATTGCCGCGAGGTCTGCGCCGGAGAACATGGGTGTTCCGCGCGCGAGTTTGGAGAGGTCGACATTGGGTCCGAGTTTGACCTTCTTGGCGTGAACTTTGAGGATCTCGAGTCGGCCTTTGACATCGGGGAGGGGGACGGTGATCTGGCGATCGAAGCGACCTGGACGGACGAGTGCTGGATCGAGAACATCGGGGCGGTTTGTTGCGGCGATGACGATGACGCCGTCTCCGGATTCGAAGCCGTCCATTTCGACGAGGATCGCATTGAGTGTTTGCTCGCGTTCGTCGTGTCCGCCAGTCGTGAATCCCCCACCGCGGCGACGGCCTACGGCGTCGATTTCATCGAGGAAGATGATACAGGGTGCGGATTCTTTCGCTTGTTTAAAGAGATCGCGGACGCGGGATGCGCCGACACCTACGAACATTTCAACAAAGTCTGAGCCGGAGATTGAGAAGAACGGGACATCTGCTTCGCCTGCGATTGCTTTGGCGAGGAGTGTTTTGCCGCAGCCTGGTTGTCCTGCGAGGAGGACGCCTCTTGGGATGCGTCCGCCGAGCTTGGTGAACTTCTTTGGTGTTTTGAGGAACTCGATGATCTCGGTGACTTCGTCTTTCGCTTCTTCGATGCCTGCAACATCCTTGAAGGTGACGCCTGTCATTTCTTTGGTCATGGCGCGGTGCTTGGATTTGCCGAAGGATCCGAGCATGCCTCCACCACCAGCGGCGCCGCGCATGGAGCGCGAAAGGAGGAACCAGATGAGGAGCAGGATAAGCAGGATCGGTCCTACGGAGTAGAAGAAGAGGACGAGGGTCGAGGTTGGTTTCTCGATAATCTTGCCTTCGGTGAGTTCGTAGACACGGTCGGCGATGACCTCACGCGAGATTGCGGTGATGGGGACGCGGACTGAAGTGGATTGTCCTTCTTGGGCTTCCGAATCAACGAGCTTTGCGGTAAGCGCGGTGTCCGAGATGACGACTGTGTCGATCTTGACCTTTTTGTTTTCGTAGTACTGCTCAAACTGGTTGTAGGTGATTTGGCGGCCTTGCTGCGCGGAACTGAGGAACATCGCAAGCATGAAAACCATGAGCATGACAACGATGAAACCGAATGCGCCGCGGCTCTTTTGAGGTGGGGGCGGGGTTGGTTTGCCCTGCGGGTTCTTTTTGGGATCGCTGGGGGGGGTGTTGTCGTTTTTCGGATTGGAATCAGTCATGTGGAGCTTTGTGTTTGGGTTTCTTTGAGACTGGTGTTGGTTTCAGTCTGTTTCTGTCTGTATCGGATTCTGCTGATGATTGCGTACAAGGTGTTGTACGCTCAGAATGTGTTATCGGTTTGAAATGGATTGGTATTTCACGCGATCTGATTTTGGTGTAGGATCGGTGTTTTTTGTGCGTATTTCGGGTTCTAAAGGATTGTAGGGCGTTGCGGGCTGGCGGGTTGCGATGCGGTTACCAGCTTTGACGGAGTTCGGAGATCATGTCTTGCGCAAGCTCGTCGATGGCTTTGCGCTGACCTTCTTCGATGCGTTCTCCGACCTGTCGTTGGGGTACGAAGGTGGCGGTCGCGGTGTATCCGGATCGGGCGACGAGGATTTCACCTGATCGGTTGTCGCGCCATTCGAAGCGAACGGTGATGCTGACGGTTTGTTCTTGCGCCAGACCTGTGCCTGGGACGCGGGAAAGCTGTCCGAGGTTGTGGTTGGTGATGACACCGATCAGCGAGGTGTCGGCGCGAGCGGTGTCTGTCAGCGTCCAGGGGGTGCGGGATTTGATTTGCTTGTTGAGTGATTCAGCGAGCTGGATTTCAAGACCACGCTGGAGGGTTTCGTTTTTGAAGATGGGGACGGCGATGGTCTGGATGGAGTCATCGAAGTTTTGTGAGAAGGTGTACCCACCAGCACGGTTTGAGGAGCATGCGGTCAGGATCGCCGGCAACATGAGCATACTGAGTAGGAAAGCAATGCGGGTCATGAATCTTGATTCTCAGGGGATTGCGATGCGGAGACTGGTTCATCTTCGAGGGTCAGCCAGTCGTTGTCGAGCATGATTTGGAGGGCGTGGTCCGCGGCGATGGTTGCGGGATGGCGACGGAGCATGCGTGCGAGGATGAACTTGGCGGCGGGCTTGTCGTTGGTTTTGAGGTACCACTTGGCGGTGTCGAGTGCTTGTTGTGCTGCGGATTCATCGATCCATGCGTTGAGCCCGTCGGTGATCCCGGAGCGGATGGATTCACCTGGGTAGTCGCGTTGGTATTGCTCGATGAGGATTTTGGCATCGAGGAGTCCTGAGCCGTCGTAGCGTGGGCCTTTGAACCTTGCGATGTTGCATTCGATCTCGCGGAGCATCGCGTAGCGGAGGTTTCTTGAATCGGGGTGGTTGATGCGGAAGATTTCGTACATCTCTGCGGCGAGTTTGAGTCTGCGGTTTTTGTAGTAGTGGTTTGCGAGGTCGAGCGCAGCTGTTTCGGCGAGCTTGGATCCTGGGAGTCGTTCTTGGGTGCGGATGAGGAGTTCTTCTCCGATGGGCCGTCCTGATTCGAAGCGGACTCCGAGGAATCGTCTTTTGAGGCCGTTGATGTAGAGGATGGCGATGTCGTATTCGCGTTCGATTGCTTTGGTGTAGTACTCGGAATCGGAGTAGTCGCGGATGACGAGTTCGAAGTCGAAGAGGGCTTTGTATTCGCGGTCGTTTTCGAGTCGCGCGAGTCCGCGGAGGTAGTACGCTTGCGCGATGAGGGGGGTGCGGGAGCGTTTGTTCTTTTCGATCCAGCTTGAGAGTTTGGAGGATGCGGCGCCGGGATTTCCTTCAGCGATGAGGCGTTGTGCTTCGGCGAGGACGGCTTCGTCTGAGCCGGGTTCTGGGGCGGAGGTGGTTTGCCAGTCTCCCGATTCGGTCAGCTCGGACTCGGTCTGGGCGAAGGTGCTAGGCGACAGCAGGAAGGATGCTGCGGCGAGGGCGAGGACGATCCGATTGAGGTGTTTGCTGGTCACGATGTAGGATAGCGTGGAAATGGATAGGATGTGGTATGGACCTTCGATCGATGCGGCAGATGGTGGCGATTGCGGAGTTTGGGCATATGACCCGAGCCGCGGAATCGCTTGGGGTGTCGCAACCTGCGTTGTCTGCAGCGGTTCGGAAGCTTGAAGCGGAGCTTGGGACGGAGTTGTTCCATCGGACGGGGCATGGGGTGGAACCAACAGAGGCGGGGAAGGTGTTTGTGGAGCACGCGCAGATCACGATGCGCGCCAGCGACAAGACGCGCGAGGCGGTGCGGTCGCTTGTGGGACTGGAAACAGGATCCATCCGCGTGGGTGCTGGCGCGACGGCGACTGGGTATCTGCTTCCGGGCGCGATCCATGCGGTGCGGGATGAGTATCCGGGGCTCAAGTTCTCGATCCGCGAAGCGGGGAGCAGCGCGGTTGCGGAGGGTGTGGTTTCTGGGGAGCTTGATCTGGGGATTGTGACGCTGCCTGTGGTGCATCCGAGGGGGGATGAGCTGATGGTGATTCGGGAGATTCGGGACGAGCTGCTGTTGATTGTTCCCAAGGGACATGCGCTCGATGGACGCAAGAGCTTCCGATGGACGGATCTGGAGGGGGAATCGGTGATTGCATTTGAAGCGGGATCGGCGGTGCGTGGGGTGATTGATTCCGCGGCGGCGGCGCACGGCGTTGGATTGGCGGTGGTGATGGAACTGCGGTCGATCGAAGCGATCGTGCAGATGGTTCGCGCGGGGATCGGGGTTGGGTTTGTGTCACGCTACGGGCTTGCGGACGGGGCGGGAATACATTGCAAGGACGGGGCGTTGACACGAACGCTCGGCGTTGTTCGTCGACGGGATCGGTTTTTGAGTCATGCGGCGGGAGCTTTTGAGCGTGCGTTGCTGACTGGAATGGATTAGAATCGCAGCGTACGCAGCATTGCATACGAAGAATCGGAACACATCACCACCATGTCACCATTTATAAAGGGGCAATGAAATGAAGAACTCAGAACGCAAGAACCGTTTTTTGATGATCCTGTACTCGCTTGGAATCGCGGGATTCCTCGGTATGACACTCGCGGCGTGCAACACTGTTTCGGGTGTTGGGCGTGATATTGAGTCGGCGGGCGATGCGATCGCGGATACTGCTGACGACGCGAAGGATTGAGATCGCGGTTGACTGATTTGAAGCCGGGGAATCTTTGGTTCTCCGGTTTTTTTGTGCGCTTCGATGGATTGCGTGGTGTTGTTGAGACTGGGACTCATTTAATAGATTTATTTGATCTAAGTTGTAAACTGCATTGATTTGATTCATGGATCATCCGGGTCGATACTTCTTCAACACCACCTCTTATGGAGAACTCTGATGACGACCGATCCGTTTAACGCGACTGAAACGCTTGATGTCAATGGCGAGACCTATTCCTATGTACGGCTTGCGGCTTTGGCTGAGGCGGGGCTTGGGGATATTGGGAAGATGCCGTATTCGATCCGGGTGTTGCTTGAGGCGATGGTTCGGAATCATGATGAGTTCATCGTGACGCAGGACGACATCAAGGGTCTCGCGGCGTACAACGCTGGGAGTGTGAACTCGGTGGAGATGCCGTTCATGCCGGGGCGTGTGGTATTGCAGGACTTTACGGGTGTGCCTTGTGTTGTGGATCTTGCCGCGATGCGGGACGCGATGAAGAATCTTGGCGGGGACGCGGAGCAGATTAATCCGGCGGTTGCGTGTGACCTTGTAATTGACCACTCGGTGCAGGTGGATGACTTTGCGTCGTTCGTCGCGCTGACTGTGAATGCGGAGAAGGAGTTCTCGCGGAACAACGAGCGGTACACCTTCCTCAAATGGGGGCAGGAATCGCTGGACAACTTCCGTGCGGTTCCTCCGGCGACGGGGATTGTGCACCAGGTAAACCTTGAGTATCTTGCGCGTGGGTGCTTGGTGAAGAACGCGGAGGGCAAGCAATGGGTATACCCAGACTCGCTCGTCGGCACCGACTCGCACACGACGATGATTAACGGCGTGGGTGTGCTTGGATGGGGCGTCGGCGGGATTGAAGCGGAAGCGGTGATGTGTGGTCAGCCGGTGTACATGCTGACTCCTGAGGTTGTCGGGTTCAAACTCAAGGGCGAGCTCCCTGAGGGCGCGACGGCGACGGACTTGGTGCTGACGGTGACACAGATGCTCCGCGAGCATGGCGTGGTTGAGAAGTTTGTCGAGTTCTTCGGCGAGGGGATGGAGCAGCTGTCGATCCCGGATCGCGCGACGATCGCGAATATGGCGCCGGAATACGGCGCGACGTGTGGGTTCTTCCCGATTGATAAGAAGACGATCGAGTTCTTCCGCTTTACTGGGAAGAGCGAAGAAGAATGTGCGCTCACTGAAGCGTGGGCGAAGGCGTCTGGGTTCTTCTGGACTCCTGAGGCGCCGGTTCCTGAGTTTGGCGCGGCGCTTGAGCTGGATTTGTCTACGGTGAAGCCTTGTGTTGCTGGTCCGAAGCGGCCGCAGGATCGGATTGATTTGGATCAGCTGCATACCGCGTTTGCGGAGATGCTGGTGCGTCCGATGGGACCTCAAGGGCTTGGGGTTGATCCTTCGGCGACGGACACTTCTGTTGAGATCACGCACACAGCTGAATCGCATCCGCAGGATGTCGGTATGAAATCGCAGCTCAAGCACGGCTCGATTGTCATCGCGGCGATCACCAGTTGTACGAACACCTCGAACCCTGATGTGCTGGTCGCGGCGGGGCTGGTTGCTCGCAAGGCGCGGGCGCTTGGATTGAATCGGAAGCCTTGGGTGAAGACTTCGCTGGCTCCGGGCTCGAAGGTTGTGACTGAGTATTTGGACAAAGCCGGATTGAGCGAAGATCTGGATGCGATTGGGTTCCAGACGGTTGGGTATGGTTGCACGACTTGTATCGGGAACTCTGGACCGCTGCCGAGCGAGATCGAGGCGGGGATCCAGGAGGGTGGTCTTGCGGTCGCTTCGATTCTTTCAGGGAACCGGAACTTTGAGGGGCGTATTCACCCTGAGATCAAGAGTAACTTCCTTGCGAGTCCCCCACTGGTCGTTGCGTATGCGATGGCGGGGCGGATTGATGTCGATGTGTACAACGAGCCGTTGTGTCAGACGCCGGACGGGAAGGATGTGTACCTCAAGGACATCTGGCCGACAAATCAGGAAGTGCAGGAAGCGGTTGAGTCGTGCGTGACGACCGAGCAGTTTGTTGAGAAGTACAGCGCGGTCTATAGCGAGAACGAGCAATGGAACGCGGTGCCTGTTTCCAAGAGTGAGTTGTTCCCTTGGGAGGACAAGAGTACATACATCCAGAATCCGCCGTTCTTTGAGGGGATGACCGAGGAAGCGCCTGGGTTTGGTGCGATCACGGATGCTCGTGTGCTGTGTCTCTTGGGTGACTCGGTGACGACGGACCACATCTCTCCGGCGGGACGGATTGAGCCTGAGACTCCCGCGGGTCAGTACCTGATCGCGCAGGGTGTTGCGGTCAATAACTTCAACTCGTTTGGTTCGCGTCGCGGGAATGACCGCGTGATGACGCGCGGGACATTTGCGAATGTTCGCGTGAAGAATCGGATCGCGGCGGATGTTGTTTCGGGTGATCAGCCTGAGGGTGGTTGGACGCGGAACTTTACCAAGGGCGATGATCTTGCATCGGCGCCGGTCGAGTACATCTACGACGCGGCGATGGATTACAAGAAGCAAGGCACGACGCTGGTTGTGATCGCGGGCAAGGATTACGGGATGGGTTCATCGCGTGACTGGGCGGCGAAGGGGACTTTGCTGCTTGGGGTGAAAGCCGTGATCGCGGAGAGCTTCGAGCGGATCCACCGGAGTAACCTGGTGTTTATGGGTGTGCTCCCGGTCGTGTTCAAGAACGGTGATACCGCTGCGAGCTTGGGCATTCAGGGCGACGAGACCTTTGATGTGTTGATGCCTGCGGATCTTTCGCCTCGATGTGATGTGCCTGTGAAGGCGACGCGTCCGGATGGGAGCAGCTTTGAGTTTGTGACGATGTGCCGCGTGGATACGCCTGTGGAGATTGAGTACTTCCGCAATGGTGGGATTCTGCATACGGTGATTCGGAAGAAGCTTAATGAGAGCAAGCAGTTGGCTTGAGTTCTGTTACAATCCAGTACACCTCACGGGCACCTGATGGTGCCTGTTTTCTTTGGAGGATTGCTATGAGTGATTACAACAGCGAGAAGAACCGGTTTGTGTGGATGGACATCCCGGTGGATGATCTGGATCGCGCGTGTGTGTTTTATGAGGGGGTGTTGGGGGTGTCGTGTCATCGCGAGTCGTTTGGGGATGTGCACTTTGCGGTGCTTGAGCATCAGGATGGCAACGGCGGGTGCTTGGTTCCGCGTGAAGGGGAGAAGGCGGTTTCGTCAGCGGGGAAGTCGTGCAAGGGGGTGCCTTTGGTGTATCTCAACTGTGATGGACGGATCCGCGTGGCGTCTAAGTTGGTTGCGGAGCTTGGGGGGACGGTGCTGCTGGATGTGCATGCGATCGGGCCTCATGGGTTCCGGGTGTTGATTGAGGATTCGGAGGGGAACTACTTTGCGCTGCATTCGAATACGGATGCGTGATGCAGCACCATAGATTGGACCAGATTGCATGAATGACGAATCTGCATACTCGATTGGCCCGCTTTCTACGGCGGAGATCAAACTCGATGCCGAGCTTGAGATTTTGGGATATTGCATTGAGTGGATTCGCTGGGGGATGCTGACTGAACCTGAGTTCAAGGATCAGTTACAGTGCTATCAGGATGCTGTGCGAACACTTCGTGATGATCCGGATGCTGAAGCTGATAACAATCGCGAGCATTATCGCTGGGGTCATCTTCAAGAATGGCTCTCATCGCGTGATGATTTGACTGACAAAGAGTTTTACCAACTCCTCTGGCTGCATAGACACCAAGATGAGATCCCCCAAAGAACGTTGTTGCACCTGCTCATTCGTGGGTGGTATGTGTCTCTGAACGACTCGCAGTTTGAGTATCTTTCAAGGCTTGTCGTCGCTGATGGGTATCAATCACTCGCCGTAGAAATGGCTGCGTTGCGACGATGCTACAAAGAGCCGTGGTCTAGTGAAATACGCGAATCATTATTGAAAGATGCTGGTGGCAGGCATCAAGCGGAGGTTGTCAACTACTTGAGCGATGGAATGGATAGAGACGATTTGATTGCATTTTCTGAGCGAGGGGCAAGCAAGAAGGTCCGGAACATAGCGAACCAAATACTGAACTCCAGACAGTTCCGGAGCTGATTGCGAGATGAAGAATGGCTATTGACGACCATGTCTCACGATGGTGGAAGTGAGGGGCTGATCTCTCCTGAGTTTTTGGTTGAGTTTAATGGCGACATGGTGGTTGGTGAGTAACAGGTGCTGGGCGATAGGGGCTAGAGTTGGGCATGATCTCCAACGCTGTGCTGCTGTTCTTTATCATTGATCCGATCGGGTTGATCCCGCTGTTTGCGAGTATTTTGTCGCGTGTTGAGAAGGAACGGCGGACGAAGGTCTTGGTTCGGGAACTTGTCTTTGCGTTGATCGCGTTGATTACTTTCTTGTTTCTTGGTCGGTATGTTTTGGAGCTGCTGCATATTTCGCAGTCGGCACTGACGATCGCGGGGGCGATGATTCTGATGTTGTTGTCGCTGCCGATGATCTTTCCGAGTATTAAGCTGAGCATGGAATCGGAGGAGATGAGTGAGCCGTTTATTGTGCCGCTGGCGGTGCCATTGTTTGCGGGGCCTTCGGCTCTAGCGATGGTGATGCTGATGGGGAGCGGCGGATCGGAGAACGGGGTTGGATCTCCGGAGACTTGGCTGGGGTCGGTCTGCATCGCGTGGGCTGGCGCGGCGGGTGTGTTGCTGCTCGGTGAGCGGCTTGCGGGTCGGCTGGGTCAGCGCGGATTGGTGGCGCTTGAGCGGGTGATGGGGATGTTGATGGTGGCGATCTCGGTGCAGATGTTCTTGTCGGGATTGACGGACTACATCACTTCGCTTCCGAAGGGTTGATGATCTTAATCTGGTTACTTTGCTGGCGCGGGAGGGGTTGCGGTTCCCGCGAGCATGCCTCCATCGATGTTGAACTCGGCGCCGGTGGTGTAGGCAGATTCGTCGCTCGCGAGATGCACGGCGAGGGCGGCGACTTCTTCGACGGTGCCGAAGCGATTCAAAGGAGTCCCAGCGACGAACTTGGCGATGTTGGCTTCGCGGTCTGGTCCATCTCCGAGCATGGGTTCCCACATCGGGGTCAGGATCGCGGCGGGTTGGATGGAGTTGCAACGGATGCTGAGTCCTTCCTCGGCGCAGTAGATCGCGACGGATTTGGTGTGGTTGCGGATCGCGGCTTTGCTTGATGCGTACGCGGCGGCGCGTGGGATCCCCACCACTCCTGAGCGGGATCCGAGGTTGATGATGGATCCGATGGTCTTTGGATTGTGACGCATCGCGGCGATGGCGTGTTTGCATCCGAGGAAGGTGCCGTCGAGGTTGGTTTGGTGGACGCGGCGCCATTCCTCGAGCGTGGCGTGTTCTGGATCGTGCGGATGTGGGGATTGATCGAACCCAGTGATCGCGGCGTTGTTGACCACAATGTCAAGATGGTTGTATTTGGAGCGGATGTGGGTGATGACACGCTGCCACTCTGATTCGACTCTGATATCGAGTTGGATGGATTCAGCGCGATCTCCGAGTTCCTTCGCGTGCGCGTCGCACTTGGATTCGTTGAGGTCGCTGAGGATGACGGCGGCGCCTTGGTTGTGGAACTCGCGTGCGATGGCGAGTCCGATGCCTTGGGCGGCTCCGGTGATGAGGGCGACTTTGTCTTTGAGGCGGGGCATGGCGGGATTCCGTTTGATTGGTTCTTCGTGTTTGTTTCTAGGATAGTCATTGAGGGTGGGATGGTGTTGGGTTGAGTGGGCGCATGAAAAAACGCCCGTGTTGAGCCGGGCGTTTTTGATCGGTCATCGAATGATGTGAATATCAAATCATTGTTTGATCAGATCGAGAGAATCGTGATTAGCGGCGGCGACGACCTGCCATGAGTCCGAGTGGTGCAACAGCGAGGAGTGACGCTGGTGCGGGAACGACTGAGATGGTCCACTGGTCGAAGATGAATCCCATTGGTTGGAATGGTCCGTCTTCGAGACCCCAGTTGAAGACGGAGAGGCCACCGAAGTCGTAGGTGCCTACAGCGCCGAGGATGTCGAGCGAGTCGAGGCGTGTGCTCTCGTATGTTGTGGAGAAGAGCGCACGGAATTCACCAAATCCGCCTGCTTCGTCGGTTGCGACGCCGTTTGGGAATCCGTCGACACTTGTGCCAAGGAAGAAGCCATCGACAGCTGGGTCATCGTTGCGGATGACGAAGTATGGAGTTCCGAATGGGTCGGACATTGAAAGTCCACCGGTGTTTCCATCGATGGTGAGCGAGAATGAGTTTTGGATGAGTGAGTAGCCGCGGACTGGGAAGGAGCCGTCTACGAAGTTGTTGGAGTCGACTTGGAAACTCATGGTGACTGGGTCACCTGAGCTTGCGTTTTGCCATTGTCCGTTGTTGACGCCGCCGAAGTCCACGGAGCCGTTGATGTCGATCTGGACAATTGTTGCGTTTGCTGACGCTGCGACGAGTGCTGCTGCTCCGAGCATGGTGATTGTGTTTTTCATTTGATTGCCTCTCCGAGAAGGGTGTGTTTTTGGGTGCATCGACTGAGAGACACCCGGGTAGTTCTGGGACTGTACCACAGAATATATTTCCCGTCAACTTTCCCAGGGGAAGATTGACGAAATTCTTTTTTGGCGGTATACTCATCTGAGGCATGGCCCTAGTGTCTGAAAACAGGCACATTTACGAACAAATACCTATTCCTGGTGGCTGATGATCGAGACGGCAAACAAGTTTGATGAAGACATGGATCGGGCGTATCAGGGGATACGCGGCGCGATGACACAGCTTTTGAGTGCGGTGGATGCGGATCCGAGTCGGCCTCAGGATATTTCTCGTCGATTCAAGATCAACAAGAATCTTGCGTGGAAGGTTTCGCGGATGATTCTTGTGCCTGAGCCGCACCAGATGATTCCGAATATTCCTGGTCACACAGGGATCGAGACGGTGCTGTCTGCATTTGAAGTCAAGGGTGCGCCGGAATCGGTGCTCAACGCGGCTCGCAACGCGTTTGAGGACTTTGATGAGGTGGTGCGGATCCATCTTGGTGATCGCTCGACGCTTCAGCTGGCGCTGACGAGCGGGACGCCGGAGAAGGTGTCCCCTGAGCATTTGCACGCGACGCGGAAGATGGCGTACCAAGGGAACAGTGCGATTTGGGGGGTGCAGGCGCGGCTGCGGTTTGCGTCGTTCTTCATCGCGCCCAATGCGGATGATCCATCGATGATTGACACCGCGAGTGTGGGTGGGCTGATGGATGTGCGTCGGTTGCGATCCAATACGGGGATCCCGTTGTTCTGGCGGTTCTCGTACAACGATGACGGGACGGTCCGGGATGGACCTCGGCCTCAGCCGATTGATGCGGCGTGTCCTGAGTCTGATGAGTTGATGCTGATGTCAGACTTCAGCACGGTTCCGACTCCGGAGTTTCAAGAGAACCGGTTGGGCGGGGTGACGCAGTACATGCTGCGTCCGGGTCCGGTTGGGAATCGTGGACTTCAGTCTTGGGTGTTCGGCGAGTATGTGCGTGGGTTTGCGAGCAAGTATCGCGATGAGCAGAACGAGTTTGGTGAGCATGCGCTGCCGGTGAGTGTGCCTACGGAATGGTTGATGTGTGATCTGCAGGTGCACAAGGACTTTGCGTTTGCGTTTGATCCCAAGGTGTATGCGCACGCGTTCTTTAGTGGTGATTCGACGAAGGTGACGGAATCTGAACTCACGCAGTTGCCGTTGTCGGAGACTGTGCAGAGCATCGGATCGAATCCTCCTGTTGTTGCGACCCCATTGCTGATGGAGTATCCGAAGATTGTGGACTGTGTTTACGAACGGCTCGGATGGGTTGGCAAGGACTTTGTGGGGTATCGGTTCTTGATGAAATACCCCCCACTGCATGCGCACATGATTATGCAGCATGGGCTGTGCGATCAGACTGAGTCTTAACGCGACGCAATGAAGACAAAAAAACACACGCACCCTGAGATGCGCGTGTTTTTGTAAGTGTTGTAGGAATGGTTAGGTGTTGCGGGTTGCGTCGACCGGTTGTTGGTCGTGGGTCGCGCCGGGCATCATCTTGCTGACATCGATACCGAGTTTGGTCGCGATGCGCTGTCCGTAGTCTGGGTCGGCGCGAAAGAAGTGGCAGAGCTGGAGCATCTGGATTTCTTCGCGTGCGTCTCCGAGGACTCCCGCGATGCGGGTGGTGAGTCGGTCGCGTTGTCCTTCGTCGAACATGCGGTAGAGGTTGCCCGGCTGGGTGAAGTCGTCGTGATCCACGGCTGAGTCGTAGCGGTCAACGATGGAGTTGCCCAGGTCCCATGCGGGATCGTGGAACTTCTCGTCTGGATTGACGGCGTCGGGGCGGGTGGATGGCCAGTAGTTGGTCGCGCCGCCGTAGTTTGCTGCAGTCGCGCCTTGGCCGTCGCGCATGGTGTGCATGACGGGACAGCGTGGTGCGTTGACTGGGATCTGGTGGTGGTTGACACCGAGGCGATGGAGGTGGGTGTCGGCGTACGACATCAGGCGTGCTTGGAGGACCTTGTCGGGGCTTGGTCCGATGCCTGGGACAAAGTTGGATGGTTTGAACGCGGCTTGCTCGACTTCCGCGTGGTAGTTCTCGGGGTTCTTGTTGAGTTCCATCTGTCCGACTTCGTGGAGCGGGAAATCAGCATGCGGCCAAACCTTGGTGAGATCGAATGGGTTCCATTGATGCTCGTCCGCTTGTGCTTGGGTCATGATCTGGACTTTGACGGACCAGCTTGGGAAGTCGCCCTTCTCAATGGCGTTGAAGAGGTCGCGTTGGTGTGATTCGCGGTCTTGACCGATGGTCTCGGCTCCGCGATCGTCCATCCAGTTCTCGATGCCTTGGTTGGTTTTGAAGTGGAACTTGCACCAGACGCGTTCGTTGTCGTTGTTGATGAAGGAGTAGGTGTGTGATCCGTAGCCGTTGATGTGTCGGTAGGAGGCGGGGAGTCCTCGGTCCGAGAAGAGGATGGTGACTTGGTGGAGTGATTCTGGGCATTGTGACCAGAAATCCCATTGCATGTCATTGTTGCGGAGGTTGGTCTTTGGGTCGCGCTTTTGGGTGTGGATGAAGTTGGCGAACTTATACGGATCGCGGATGAAGAAGACAGGGGTGTTGTTCCCGACGAGGTCCCAGTTGCCTTCGTTGGTGTAGAACTTGACGGCGAATCCACGGACATCGCGTTCAGCGTCTGCGGCTCCGCGCTCACCTGCGACGGTTGAGAAGCGGAGGAAGAGGTCGGTCTTCTTGCCCACTTCCGAGAACATATCGGCTTTGGTGTACTTGGTGATGTCGTGGGTGACGGTGAAGGTGCCGTAGGCGCCGGATCCCTTTGCGTGGACGACGCGTTCGGGGATGCGTTCACGGTTGAAGTGCTGCATCTGCTCGAGGAGGGCGACATCCTGCATCAGGACAGGGCCTCTCGGTCCGGCGGTCAATGCATGCTGACGGGCGATCGGGGCGCCATCTGCGGTGGTCATATAAGGGCACTTTGGTTGGTCGGTCATGTCGGTTCTCCAGGAGCGTTTATCTGTCTCTTCTTAGAATAGCTCTAAATTAGAGATTTTCGATCCTGTGGGGTGAATTGATTGTCTTTTGGACCCGGTAAAGACCGTATCTATTGATGCAGCAACAGGTTATGGATCAAAATTTCTTGAAAATCCTCAATAATTATCTTGCAAACGAGCCGGGATGGGTCATAGTTGAGATGACGAGCGGCTCGTTTGGCGCCGTCTACGAGAAACTTAAAGAGATGAGCGAGAGTTCATAAGGGAGATAGAGATGAAGTTTGTACTCTATGGTATCGCATTGGCTGGTTTGACCTCAGTTTCGGCTGCAGACCTTGTTACTTACAACGGTGTGAACTACGAAACCATCGACTGGTCAAGCGTTTCGAGCACTTCCAACACCGCTTCAGGCACTGCTGCAGGCGTTGGAGTCACATTCGAGACTGTTGATGTCACCTCCGACTCGCTCGTATCCAACGACTACAACGGCGACGCTGGATTTGATGCTCTTGCATTCCAAAACGGCGTTTCTGAAGCACTGGCGATCATGGGCGGCTCGATCGGGCAATCCACACTGACCTTCGATTCTGCAGTCAGCTCGGTTCTGATCCTCATCGGATCACCAAATGACACTTCAACCTTTACCCAGCTTGGTGCTGCGATCTGGACCTTCGGCGAAGGTGTCGATATTGCACTTGCTGACAGCGAAAGCACTCCTGGTCTTCAGATCACCGCAGCAAATGTGCTCTCGAACCTGATCACCGGTGGCGGTGCTCCTACGCACCAGAGCGGCGTCGTGATGGCAAATGGCGAGTTCAGCTCACTTTCATGGGATCAGTCCACCAGTGCTGGTACCGATCAGACGCTGATCACCTTTGCGATCGCTCCTGCGACGATCCCTGCTCCATCGACCGGTCTTGCTCTGCTTCTTCCAGCAGCGTTTGCGAGCCGTCGCCGTCGGTAATGGATTGGCTCTCTGAGTCGATCGTTTGTTGAAAATACCTTTCGCGAGCACCCTGATGGGTGCTCGTTTTTTTCGTAAAATCGGGGTTTTTGATGGATTCTCGGATCGTTCGATAAAATTGTAATTGATTGAGTTGTATTCCCCAGATTATGGCGCATGTTAAGCGTGTCTGCGGCCATGCCTCTTGCGTTTGGGTCGCTCAATAATCTTGGAGGATGAAATGAATTACAAAGTAACTGCAATGGCTGGACTGCTCGTGAGTGCTCCTGCTATGGCTGGCGTAATCAATCACAACGGCATGAGCTACGAAACTGTGAGCTGGACCAGCTTGTCTACTGAAACGAACACCGCGACCGGCACTGCTGGCTCCGTGAACTTCACTTTCAGCAGCATGGAAATCTCATCAGAATCCGTGACCTCAAGCAACTTCGACACCGGAATGATGCAATCCATCTCGTTCCGTGGTGGTCTCGAAGGCTTGACCTCATTGACCTTTGATCGCTCAGTCGCGTCCGTGTTGATCTTCGTTGGTAACCCTGGCGATGTCACCCCACAAACCCTGTTCGGTCGCTCCGTATGGGACTTTGATGACGCTCTTGATGTTTCGGTCGCTGCAAGCGATTACGAGCAAGGCTTCACCATCTCAGAGGGCAACCTCTTGGACAACGCTCTTGTTCCAAACTACCAAGTCGGCGGCTCGATCGAAGTCACTGGTACCAACCTGACTTCACTTCTCTGGGATCAATCCACCAATGGTGGTTCGGACCAGATGCTGATCAGCTTCGCGATCGCAACCGTTCCTGCTCCATCGACCGCAATCGCGTTGATGGTTCCAGGTCTGCTTGCTGGCCGTCGCCGTCGCTAAGACCTCGAGTTTCACGACTCAGACCTGACTCAAAGCGGGCCACCTTCGGGTGGCTCGTTTGTTTTTTGAAGGATGTTTTTGTCGTTCGATTTTTGTCGTTTGTTTTCGCAGTGATTCCGCATTGTTTGGGGGGATTCAATATACTCGCTCTATGCCTACCGATTCGCGGACATCTGTTTCTGATCCATTGATTGCTGAAGCGGTGCATCGGGTGTGGGGGTTTGATTCGCTGCGTCCGATGCAGGAGCTTGCGATCAATGCTGGGGTCGAGGGGCGGGACTGTTTGACGGTCCTCCCGACTGGGGGCGGGAAGAGCTTGTGCTATCAGGTTCCTGCGCTGGTGACTGGGAAGCTGACGATTGTTGCATCGCCTTTGATTGCGCTGATGCGGGATCAGGTTCGGGGATTGGAGCTCAATGGGTATGGGGCGGCGGCGCTGCACTCTGGGGTTGAACCTGAGGAAGCACGCGAGATCATCACCAAAGCGTTTGATGGATCCATCAACCTGATCTTCGCGGCTCCGGAGCGATTGGTAACTCCGGGTTTCAAGACGATCCTCGCGTCGCTGCACGATGCGGATCGGCTCGGCGGGATCGCGATTGATGAGGCGCACTGTATTTCGCAGTGGGGTCATGATTTCCGTCCCGAATTTCGTCGGCTCAAGGAGCTGCGTTCGGTCGCGCCGGGGATCGGGATGCAGGCGTTTACCGCGACGGCGACGCCTCGGGTTCGGGATGACATTGTTGAGCAGCTTGGGTTGGTGGATGCAGAAGTGCTGGTCGGGACCTTTGATCGACCGAACCTCTGCTATCGAGTTCAATCACGCAACAAGACGGCGGATCAGGTAGCCGAAGCGGTGCGGCGGCACCGGAGCGTGGGCGACAGCGGCGGGACGATTGTCTACTGCTTAAGCAGGAAAGATACGGAGACACTGGCGCAGGAACTCATCGAGCACGGGCTCGATGCGGATGCGTACCACGCGGGGCTCAGCGAGAAGAAGCGGATGTCTGTGGAACAGGCGTTTCTGAACGAGACGCTTGATGTGGTGGTCGCGACGGTTGCGTTTGGGATGGGGATCGATCGGAGCAATGTGCGATTGGTTGTGCATGCGACGATGCCCAAGAGTGTGGAAGCTTATCAGCAGGAGACGGGGCGCGCGGGACGCGACGGGGAGCCCGCGGAGTGTTTGCTGCTGTATTCGCCGAGCGATGCGGGGCGGTGGGAACGGCTGATCGGGTTTGGTGCGGAGGAATCGGGCGCGGATCCTGCGGGGCAGCTTCGGCTCATCCGCGAGATGCGGACAATGATCGCGTCGATGGGGTGTAGGCACCAAGCGCTGAGCGAGTACTTTGGGCAAGAGCTTGCGATTGATCCGGAGGTTGGATGCAAAGCGTGCGATGTGTGTCTTGGAGAAACGGAAGTCGAGCATGATTCGACGAAGGTGGCGCAGGTGCTGATGTCGGTCGTCGCGCGGACAGGGCAGCGGTATGGCGCGGCGCATGTATGTGATGTCGCACGAGGGAGCAAAGGCGAGAAGGTCCTGAGCAGGGGGCACGATGAGCTTGCGGTCCACGGGCTCTTGGGGTCGTATTCGAAGGCGCAGCTCTCGATGTACCTAGATCAACTGATTTCCATTGGTGCGCTCGAGCGGGTGGTGGAGGATCGGTTTGAGACGCTGCGGTTTGGGGAGCTTGGGGTGTCGGTGATGAAGGGGGTTGGGGATGTGGTGCTGAGCAATCCGATCGGGACGGGTTCGGCGAGCAAGGAGCGGGTGCGTGGGCGCAAGTCTGGACGCGAGGCGATCGTGCTCGATATGGATGAGCGGGTGTTGTTTGAACGGCTGCGTGGGTTGCGGACGAGCATTGCGCAGGAGCGTGGGGTTCCGCCTTATGTGGTGTTCTCGGATGCGACGCTCCGGGCGCTGGTGAAGGATCGGCCGACCAATCGCATCGAGATGCTACGGGTCAAAGGAATCGGACAAGCGAAGCTCGATGCGTTTGGGGATGTGTTCTTGGAGGCGTTGTCGCAAGATGTTTAGACCGGAACTGATTGATGCAAGGGAAACCTATCCGCTGCGCCATTCGGTGCTGCGTCCGACGCTGACGATAGATCAGGTGGGCATGGAACATGATGATCTGGAGACGAGCTTTCATGTCGGGGCGCGATGCACCGACACGGGGAACATTCTTGCGATCATGACGGTGATGCGTGATCCACTTCCTGATGGACTAATCGGAACGGGCATGATGGCGTGGCGGATTCGGGGGATGGCTTCGCATCCCGAAGCACGCGGGACGGGCGCGGGGGGTGCGGTGCTTGCGTTTGGGATAGCGCACGCTTGGGGGATGCACAACGATCTGATCTGGTGCAACGCTCGTCGGGTCGCGTATGGGTTTTATGAGCGATACGGGTTTGAGATTGTGGGTGATGAGTTTGATATCGAGGGGATTGGGCCGCACAAAGTGATGGTTCGGCAAACCGATCGGTGAGAATTGATCAACGCTCGGCTCGGAACCAAGCACGCCCCAACCTTGAGAGGTTCCTGGGAACACAGATCGACAGCGGTCGGTGCTGGATCGCTCTTTTCGCGTATCCCTTGAGCGAGTCGCGTGTCAGGGGATGCTCGCGTTTGGCGCATTCACGAACCACACGCCATGCGGCGTTCGATAGATAGCGTTTTACGGCTCGCTTTGTCTGTGCATTGTGTGATTCGACGATTGATGCGTTGTGCTCGAAAAGCTTTTCGAGAGCGTCAGCGTGCGTCGCGAATCGGAGACTGGAGAGTCCTGCGGAATGAAGACGGTACGAATGGAGTGGCTCGTTGATCGCTACTCCGTGGGCGCGAGCGGAGATGCGGATCTTGATATCGTAATCTTCGTAGATGGATTGATCGGGTCTGTAACTTCCAGCGGCTCGGACGATTTCGGTTCGAACAAGTTCGCTTCTGTACAGACACCCTTTGGGAAACTTTCGCAGGAGGACTCTGGTGCTGAGGTCGCCTGAGGGGAGGTTGTTCGTGGTGTCCCATTTGTGCAGGGGGTTTGCGTGTTCATCGGTGAAGATGAAGTTGGTGTATGCGAATCCTGCTTCGGGGTTGTCGAGGAGGGCTTGTTCTTCAAGCTCGAGCTTTCGTGGAGCGAAGGTGTCATCGCCATCCACATAGGTGACTAGATCGCACTTTGTATGCTCGATCGCAAGGGATCGGACGGCGCTGATCCCGCTGTTTTTTTCTTTGAGTATTGGATCGATGAGTCCGGGATAGCGGTCGGCGTATTGTCGGATCAGATCTTGTGAGCCGTCGCTGGAAGCGTCGTCGATGATGAGAATTTGATCTGGTAGCCGAGTCTGTGCAAGAACAGAATCGATGGTCTCTGCGAGGAGTTCACGCTGGTTGAATGAGGGGATGTACACCGTGATGGTTGGACGCTCGCTCATGATCAAGAATCAATCCGTTTGTAGAGGAGGTCATGGTAACTTAAGCGGGCGGCGACTTCGTAGCGTGGTTTTAGAATCTCGTTGATTGATTCAGGATCGTTGGCTTCGACACAGATGAAACGTGGAGCGTGACGAGAGAAGTCCAGGCCTCGGAGGGCTTGGGGTTCGTAGCCTTCGACATCGAGAGAGAGCAGGTCGATGGTTTGATTGGGTGCGTGCTGATCGATCACGGCGCTGAGCGTGGAGAGCGGGACAGTAATGGGTTGACCGATGAAATCTCCCTGATGCTTCTTTGCGAGTTCGAAGTGAGCGTGTTCCGAATCACCCAGTGAGTTCTGAACAACGCTCATGAGTCCAGCACGCTCGATCGTAATGGAGCCTGATTCAGTGTTTGAGTCTCCGAGGGCGCACTGGATGACTGTAGACTCTTTGCGGATGGCTTTGCAGTGTTCGGCGAGTTCTGGGATTGGTTCAATCAGCAGGCCGGTCCATTTGAATCGGCGGGCTAAATAGAATGTGTTGCTTTGTTCGTACCCATCATTTGCGCCGGATTCGATGAAGAAACCGGGTTGGTTTCCGAGTTCTTTGCAGAGGTATTCCACGAGGGAGAGATCGAGGCCGTTGAGACCTGGCTTGGAGTACTTGTAGGTGCCAATGAGTTCGTGGAAGGGTCTGCTGAAACGCCGGCGCCGGTAGCTGCGTCCGATGTGGTTTGTGCTGACGGTCATCCGGCGTGCCCCGAGGATTGTGAGTCCTTTGCGGCTTGCTTCTTGACCTTTCTTGCATGATGTTTGTCTGTTTGCATGTTGATCATTTCGAGCACGAACGCGAAGACGATTGCGAAGTAGATGTAACCTCGGTTGAAGTGTTCGCCGATGCCTTCAGCGACGAGCAGCACGCCGATGAGTACCAAGAACGCGAGCGCGAGGTTCTTCATGGATGGGTGCTTGTTGACGAAGTTGGCGATCGGGGTTGCGAAAGCAATCATGACCATGATGGCGATGATGACGGCGGTTGCCATGATGTAGTAGTTGGTGGTCATCCCGACAGCGGTGATGACGGAGTCGAGGGAGAAGACGAGATCGAGGAGGATGATCTGGGTGAGGACTTTGGCGACGGTTGTGCCTGCGGCTTTGAGGCCAGGACGCGCGTGTGGATCGTTTTTGTGTTCCCCATCGCCTTCGACAAGATGGTGGAGTTCGAGGACGGCTTTGAAGATGAGGAAGAGTCCGCCTCCGATGAGGAGGAGGGATTTTCCTGAGATGGGTCGATCGAGGACGGTGAAGAGCGGCTGGGTGAGTTTGACGATCCAGTACGCGAGTCCGAGGAGGACGAGGCGCATGACCATCGCGAGGAGGAGTCCGATGGTGCGGATTCTGGGTCGCTGTTTTTCGGGGAGTTTGTCGGTGAGGATCGCGATGAAGACGACATTGTCGATGCCGAGGACAACCTCGAGGACGGTGAGGGTGAAGAGCGCCATCATCCCAGCGACGGAGAAGAACGCAACGGTCGCTGGATCGGCTGGGATCGCGGCGGCGTCGCTTGCAAGGGTTGTCAGGAGGATGGAGTTCATTCGTGTTCGCTGTGGTCTGCTGGTTCAATCAATGCATGGCTGCTGTCGTGCGAAGCTTGGTGTGCGCGATCCGGAGCGTTGAAACTCGCGGCGTGGAGTGCGGCGTTGACCAATGGCTGAGAAACAAGCAGCAACAACACGACACCGATCGCGGAGCACGCGCCGGCGATACGGCGCGATGCGTACGGCGAGAGGGTGATCGTTGATGGTGCTTTGTTGTCTCCCTTGTCAAGGTATGCGACGGCGACCAAGCGGAGGTAGTACACCGCGGCGATCGCGGAGTTGATGCCGAGGATAATGACGATTGGGTATTGTCCGGCGCTGATGCCTGATGCGAAGAGTCCGAGTTTCCCGATGAATCCGAGGAGAGGTGGGAATCCGAGCATGGAGAGGGCGCTGAGGACGACGGTCCATCCGAGGAGGGGATGGGTTTTGCACAGACCACGGAGGTCTTCGATGTCGTCGGCGTCTTGGCGGTTGCCCTTTGAGTCCTTCTTTTCGATGGCGCCGAGGACGGCGAATACGCCGACGGTCATGACGCCGTAGCAGAGGAGGTAGAAGAGGACGGCGGCGAGTCCGTTGCGATAGAACGGTGCGCCCGCTTCACCTGGACCTGCGAGGATCCCGACGAGCATGTATCCGGAGTGGGCGACGGAGGAGTACGCGAGCATGCGCTTGACGGAGTTCTGGAGGAGCGCGAGGGTGTTCCCGACAAACATGGTGAGGGCTGCCATGATCCAGAGAACGGACTCGATGGTTGCGGGGAGATGTCCCGCTTCGTTCCATCCCACGGTCGCGGCGATCAGCATGATCCCGATAAACCCTGCGGTCTTTGGAACAAACGCGAGCATCGCACTAACGGGGCTTGCGGCGCCTTGGTAGACATCGGGGGTGTAGAAGTGCATTGGGAATGCGGCGATCTTGAATGCCATCCCGAGCAATGCGAGCAGGACTCCTGCGAGTCCGATGGATCCGAGACCATCGCGAGCGAAGACGGATGCGATGTCCGCGAGGTTGGTTGAACCAGCAGCGCCGTAGATCATTGAGAATCCGTAGAGGAAGATCGCGGCTCCCAGTGCGCCGAGGAAGAAGTACTTGACCGCGGCTTCGCGGGATTGGTTCTTGTGGGTCGAAATCGCGACCATGATGTAGGTCGGGAGGGAGGTGAGCTCGAGGGCGAGGAAAAGCCAGATCAGGTCATCGGCGGATGCGGTGAGCATGAGTCCGGTGATTGAGAACATGAAGAACGCGTAGAACTCTCCGCCGTTGGAACGGATGGGGAGGAAGGGGAGACCCTTGTCGACATCTTCTTCGAGTTCGCGGTCGACGGTGCCTGTGAGATTCACGAGCAGGAGCAGCGCGACGGCGGCGATAACGAACTTGGCGTACGGCATCAGGTTCGGGAAGAGTGCGTTGGGATCGGACGCGGTGGTGGTCGCGACCATTCCAGCAGCGCAGATGGCGGCGGCGCAGATCCAGGGCGTGAAGCTGCGGATGGCGCGGACTGGCCATTGACCGGTGACCATGACCAAGCAGGTCCCGATGAAGAGGATGATTTCTGGGAGGACGAAGGCGAGTTTCTCGATCATGGCGTGACCTCCGTCAAGGTTTCGAGCGCGGTGTTGGTCATCGCGTGTTCTTCGTGGTGTTCTGGAAGTGGCTGCGTGTCATGCGAGAACGCGGCGGTTACGGTCTGGTTGATCGGATCGGAGATCGCATCCAGCAAGTAGACCGGCTTGAGTCCGAACACGAGACATCCAACAGCGAGCGGGATCAGCGTCCAGATCTCGCGGCGGGAAAGATCGGTCGGGAGTGATTCGTGCGCGTGGTGGTCTTCGGGTTCGCGGAGCGGACCAAAGCAGATCTTTCCGACCATGTAGAGGAGGTACATCGCGGCGATCACCATGCCGGTTCCTGCAAACACGGCGAACCAAGGGCCGAGGGTCGTCCCCCATGCGCCGGCTTCGTGAGCGGCGGTCCATGCGGCGTCGGACTGGAACGCGGAGATCAGACAGAGGACTTCTGATGGGAAGCCGTTGAGTCCTGGGAGTCCGACGGAGGCCATTGCGAAGAAGACCATGAAGAATGCCCAGATTGGCATTTTGCTTGCGAGTCCCCCCACTGTTCGCATGTCTCTTGTGTGGTAGCGTTCGTACATGAAGCCGATCATGAGGAAGAGGCCGCCGGTGGAGAGGCCGTGTGAGAGCATGTAGAGGACTGAACCTGAGAGGCCGGACACATTGAGTGCGGCGAGTCCGAGGACACAGAATCCGAGGTGAGAGACTGATGAATACGCGACGAGCTTCTTGATGTCTTCTTGGACCCAGCAGATGAGACCGGCGTAGATGATCCCGATCACTGAAAGCGTTGCGATGAATGGTGCGTATTCGATGAACGCTGCGGGGGTGATGGGGATTGCGAAGCGGAGGATGCCGTAGGTACCGAGTTTGAGGAGGACACCGGCGAGGATGACTGATCCTGCGGTGGGTGCTTCGGTGTGCGCGAGTGGCAACCATGTATGCACAGGGAACAGCGGGACCTTGACGGCGAATCCTGCGAGCATCGCGAACAAGACCCATGCTTGGTGCGAGGCGGGCATCTGGGGCGCGATCGCGGTGAGGGTTGCGATGTCGAGTGTCCAGTGTCCGGTTTGTTGGGAGACGAAGTAGACGACATACATGAGACCTGCGAGGGTCATCATGGATCCTGTGAAGGTGTAGAGGAAGAACTTGGTGGACGCGGCGACTCGGTTTGTTGAGCCGTAGACGCGGATGAGGATGAACATGGGGAGGAGCGTGAACTCGAAGCAGATGTAGAAAAGGAGCAGGTCTTGGGCAGCAAAGACTCCGACCATTGCGGACTGGAGGACGAGCAACCAGCTGTAGTACATCTTCTTATTGTCGGTGATCGCGGTTTTGGATGCGGCGACGACGATCGGTCCCAGCAACACTGAGAGCGCGATGAGGAGCAGGGAGATCGAGTCCATCCCGATGGAGAAGCGGAGGCCGAGACCTTCGATCCATGAGAAGGAGTACGCGGCTTGGGTTTGACCCGCGTTTGCGAAATCAAAGTCCATCACCATCTTCCAGAGCGGGAGCAGCAACGCGAGCGACACAGCGAGGGCTGTGCGGTACGCGTTGTTTGGTTTGCTGGAGAATGCGATGACCAGTGCGCCCAAGAGCGGAACGATGAGCAGCGCGAGCAGGAGGATCGTTTGGGTACTCATGATGCACCTCCTTGCAGGATAATCACAAAGACGGCGAGCAGGAGAATCGCGATTCCACCTGCCATGGATACGGCGTATCCCTGGAGGACACCGGATTGGCTCGGACGGATGACCCATGCGAAGACACGCGGGAGGATTCCGAAGAGATTGACGATGCCATCAACGAGGAGTTTGTCGATCCAGTGGAAGATGTGGGACGCGACTCTCAATGGAGTCACCAAGATCGCCCAATAGATTTCGTCCACATACCACTTATTCTCGGCCCACTTGGGGATTGGTCCGAACATGCGTGCGATTGGGTCCATCTTGCACTCGGCGGCGTTGGTGCGTCCGAAGAGGTGGAGGAACCATGCGAGCGCGATGCCGACGATACCGAACCCTGCGGAGATGTAGTACATCATCTTGTGCGGATCGCCTCCGAAGATGGGGACTTCGAGTGCGTGGTCGATGGTGCCTCGTGGTCCGGCGCCGGCGTTTGGCGTGTGGGCTTCGTGCGCGGCGTGGATCGCGTGCTCGGAGTACGGCGACTCGAACGCGGCGGTTGAGGACATGACCATGGTTTGGGCGTAGTGCTTGGTGTGTGCTTCTTTGGAGCCGCCGACGAAGTAGAGACCGGTCGCGGCGATGGAGCAGACGGTGAGGATCATGAGCACGGTGTTGATTGCCCAACCCGGCGCGTGCGGGTGGAAATCGCCGTGATGGTGGTCGCCGTGCTCTTCGGCGTCGTGGTGGTTTTCTTCACCATGATCGTCGTGGTCGTGATCGTGGAGTTCGTCACCGGGGTGGTACTCAACGGGTCCCATGAAGACGCGGAAGAAGACGCGGAAGGTGTAGTACGCGGTGAGTCCGGCGGTGAAGAGCAGGATCCATCCGATCATGGAGTATCCCGGAGTCACGAAGGTCTCGGCGATGATGGTGTCCTTGGAGAAGTATCCTGCGGTGAAGGGAACACCAGCGAGGTTGATACATCCGACGAACATGCCGAGCGAGACGATGCCCCAGCCCTTGACCTTGCGGAGTCCTGAGAGTTTGCGGAGGTCGAGCTGTCCGGCGAAGCCGTGCATGACGGCTCCACAGCAGAGGAAGAGGAGTGCTTTGAAGAACGCGTGGGTGAGCACATGGTACGCGCCACCGGTCGGTGTCAGCACACCGAGTCCGGCGAACATGTATCCGAGTTGGGAGACGGTCGAGTACGCCATGATGCGTTTGATGTCGAACTGCGCCATGCCGATGGTCGCGGCGAGGAGTGCGGTGATGGTTCCGATCCATGCGACGATCGGCAGGGCGCTCTCGCTTGCGAGGAAGAGCGGGTAGGTGCGTGCGATGAGGTAGACACCTGCGGTGACCATGGTCGCGGCGTGGATGAGCGCGGAGACCGGGGTTGGGCCTTCCATCGCGTCGGGGAGCCAGACATACAACGGGAACTGTGCCGATTTACCAAAGGCACCAATCATGAGCAGGAGCGGGATCCACTGGGCGATCGCTGGGATCGCGGCGAAGTTCCCGGTCATTGCGGAGTCGACATATCCGAGGAGCTTGGGATCGCTGAAGAGGACGGCGTACTCGAGGGTTCCGAAGTGGACGAAGATGAGGTAGATGCCGAGAGCGAGTCCGAGGTCACCGATGCGGTTGACGATGAACGCTTTCTTTGCGGCCGCGACGGCTTCCGGTTTTTTGTAGAAGTAACCGATCAGGAGGTATGAACACAAGCCCACGCCTTCCCATCCGAGGTAGAGCATGAGGAAGTTGTCTCCCATGACGAGGCACGCCATGGAGAATACGAAGAGACCGAAGGCGCCGAAGAATCGGCAGTAGCTTGTTCCGATGTCATGGGACATGTATTCGGATGCGTAGAGCGCGATGCAGGTCGCGAGTCCGGTGACGAAGAGCATCCAGTAGATGGTGAGGGTGTCGATGTAGAACGAGAAGTTCGCGATCATGGACTTCTCGCCAAAGTGGACCTGGATCCAGTCGAAGGCGTGGACGGTGTAGGGGTTGCCGTCGAAGTTCAGGTACATCGCGATGGTGCACAGGAACGCGGTTCCTGCGGCGGCGACGGTGGTCCACGCGGGGAGCTTGGTCTTGTTCCCGATCATCGCGTAGACGAGCGAGAGTATCGAGCTCAGCAGTGGGAGTCCGACGATGAGCAGGATCCACTTGGGACCGGTGCCGACCTCGGTTGCTGCGATGGCGTGATCCGTCGCGTGGGTTGTTGCGGCGTGTGTGTCCGGCGCGAACGCGAGCAGGTTGGATAGGAGTGTTGTATTGATCACCCGTTGAGTTCCTTCCAGGCCTGGGCCGAGAGGGTTTCTTTGTGTCTGAACAGGAGGACGACGAGTGCGAGTGCCATCGCGGCTTCCGCAGCGGCAACACAGAGGACGAAGATGACGAATGTTTGTCCATCAGCACCGAGGTGGTGACGACCAAAGGCGATGAGCGCGAGACCAGCGCCTTGGAACATGAGTTCGGTGCAGAGGAACACGATGATCATGTTGCGGCGCGTCAGGAATCCGACGAGCCCCATCGTGAACATCGCGGCGGAAACGAATAGGTAGTGCGCGAGCGTGATCGCGGGGACCGCGTCTGGGAAGGCCATTTGCGCGAGATGGAGTGAGCTGGTGGTGTCCATTAAGCGTTCCCCGCTTCCATGCTTTGATCCATTGACTCACCCAGCTTGCGGGCTTGGGCGGCTTTGAGGTCGTCTTCGAGTTCGATGTGCTTGCGGGCGAGCACGGTCGCGCCGAGCATTGCCATGAGCAGGATGATGCCCGCGATTTCGATGGTCATCGGGTGATCGTGCATCAGGTTGTATCCGAGCCGGTCGAGGTTTCCCGCGTTGAGGGTGTCGGGCCATTGGTCAGGACCGAGGACTCGGATGGTGTTGAGGTCGGTGTTCTCGATGGTGATGGTGCGTGCGGCGATGTCGAGGGCTGCGGTGCCGTCGGCGTTGCGGACGACGCGTTCGCTGGTGGTCAGGATGCCTGCACGATCGAGGATGCGGTCGACCTTCGTTGGAAGATTGAGGAGTACGGAGTCTTGCGCGAGTTCTTGGTTGGTTGGAGCTGGGAGGGTGGAGACGCCTCGGAACATTGCGGTGGTGAGGATCGCGAGGAGGACGAATCCGATGACGGATGCGAGGACCGGTTCGCGTGCGACGGCGTCGGTTTCATCAATGAATGCTTCTGCGGCAGAAGTCGGCGCCTGCGTCGCGAGCATGATGACGAAGAGGTAGGTGATGAGAATCGCGCCTGCGTAGATGATGACGAGGGCGAAGGCCATGAACTCTGCGGAGAGCAGGAGATACATGCCGCAGGATGCGATGATGGTGAGGATGAAGTAGAGCGCGGAGTAGACAGGGCGCGGGTGGGTGATCATGCGAGCTGATGCACCCAGCGCAAGGATCGCGAATGGGTAGAAGAAGTAGTTGGGGAGCGGTTGTCCGGACTTGGTCGCGCCGAGTCCGAGGATGAGCACGGCGAGTCCGATGGCTGATGCGAGGACGAGTCCTCCAGCGATGGAGGCGGCGTTGTTCCTGCGCGGGAGCGCCGCGGCGATGCCGACGGCTCCGAGGACACAGATGAGGTAGAGGGCGATCGGGCTGATGATGGTGTCCACCGCGTTTTCCTCGGTCGTTGATGCCGGTTTGACTGCTGCGCCCGATGGCCGACACGCTGACCTCCGGCTGGGTCAGTACGCCGCAGACAGAGACCGCGCGGGTCACCTGTGCTGTGACCCTCAGGATAGATCAACAGGGGGCTTTCTTCAACTCGGAGTGGGGTTTGGGCGCGTCTTTGGTTGGTTTGTTGTCGGCTTTCCTTTTGTGCGACTCGTCCAACACCAACGGGTGTGGATAGGATGCACAATGGCACAGATGCAAACAATGATGCAAGCGGCGCAACAAGACCGCAAGGTTCACATCCCCAACATGCTCACGATGGGACGGATCGTGCTCGCGATCGTCTTTGTGATACTGCTCTCGAGCGTTTCCGCTCCCACGATGACCGCTGATGCGACGCTCGGAGAACGGATCGGACAACTCTCGTCCGGATCGACCACCATCCTGATCATCTCCGCGGCGATCTTCATCATCGCGGCTTTGACGGATGCTCTCGATGGACATCTCGCTCGCAAATGGAAAGCGGAGAGCAAGTTTGGACGGATCATGGACCCCTTCGCGGACAAGATTCTGATCCTGGGCGGATTCGTGATGTTGTCCGGACCAAACTTTGTAAGCCCATTGATTTCAGGGAGTTCGATTCAGCTTTCTGCGGTCGCAGGATGGATGGTCGTCGCGATGATTGCTCGTGAGCTGCTCGTGACTTCGATCCGTGGGGTGTATGAAGGCGAAGGCGTGGACTTCAGCGCCGGCGCGATGGGCAAAGCGAAGATGATCCTGCAATCGGTCACAATCCCCGTGATTCTGCTGTTGATCGCGTTCACCTCTCCCGGCCCTGAGAGCGGGGAGCGGACGATTATCGTGCTCCTTGTCTGGGCAACAGTGGTTGTGACGCTGTTGTCTGGCCTTCCTTATATTGGCAAAGCACTCCAGCACACGATTGACGAGAACGCTCGGATGCTGGAGATCATGCGTGGGAAAAAGGCGAGAAAGCCTACAAAATCGACCAATGTCCCTGGCGCGAAGCCTCGACCCAAGTCCAACAAGGGTGGGCAGAGCAAGAAGCGCCGGTAAACGCTTGATTGGCAAGCACTTCACAGGAGTCCCGCGATGAACTCGATCTCCCCCACTGCTGAGGGATTGCTGACGACCTTTGGTCTTGGTCATCTTAAACCTGCTTCAGGGACATGGGGTTCGATGCCTCCGGTGGTGATTGCGGGACTGGTGACGGCCGCGGGAATCACAACCCCTGCAATTCGAGGGATTTATGACATCCTGATGGTGCTGATTTTCATTGTGTTCAGCGTTGCGTGTGTTGTGTGGGGGACGGATGCGGAGGCGCGATGGAAGAAGGATCCTGGACAGGTGGTCGCGGATGAGACTGCGGGACAGTGTGTGACGCTGTTGATGATTCCCACGGCGATGCTCGCGAATCCGATGTCTGCGATTCTGACGCTGATCGGAGCGTTTTTGTTGTTCCGTGCGTTTGATATTTTGAAGCCTTGGCCTGCTGGTGCGATGCAGAATATTCGTGGCGGATGGGGCATCTTGCTCGATGACTGGATTGCTGGACTGATGGCGGGGATTGTGATTTGGGTGATCCACCTGATTCAGTCGTAGATTTGGTGGGGTTTGGTTTTTCTGATTGCGTCAATAGATTGTGTAGAATATACTTATGTGCGCACTGCCGCTGAATCTGAAGACGCCGGGTGGGCTGGTTGCTCTTGAGACGAACTTGATGTTGGCCCCGATTGCTGGGTGGTGCGAGCTCGCGTGGCGCGTTTGCGTGCGTGGGCTCAACGGGCCAACAGGCGGGGTGGGACTCGCGTGTACTGATCTGTTGAACTCGCAAGGGTTGCTCTGCGACGAGGGTGCGTCGCGCGATCTGGCGCGAACCAATGAACTTGATCGACCGATCGGGATGCAGCTGTACGGCGCGGATCCGGGGCATCTTGCGGAAGGCGCTCGATGGTGCGCTGAGCATGGCGCGAGCGTGGTTGATATCAACATGGGGTGTCCCGTCGATAAAATCTGCAAGAAGAACGGCGGCTCCAAGCTCATGTGTGATCTTGGGAGCACTTATGAAATCTTTGAAGCGGTCCGCAGTGCGCTCCCCGATTCGATCCCGCTGACAGCAAAGATGCGGCTCGGATGGGATCAACAAGCGTGCGATGACGGCGTGGCAGGTGAGCTTGCCGTTGGGTTGTGTCAGCGCGGCGCGGCGTGCATCACGGTGCATGGACGGACAACGGAACAGAAGTTCAAAGGATCGTGCGATCACGACGGGATCAAACGCGTTGTAGAAGCTGTGCGCGATGCGACGGGAGAATACGACGGGACGATGGAAGGCGGGATTCCCGTGCTTGGGAATGGGGACATTAAATCACCGATGGACATCATCAGGATGCGGCGCAACACGGGGTGCGCCGGCGTGATGATCGGGCGCGGCGCGTTTGGGAATCCTTGGATCTTCCGATTGGGATGGGCGCTGCAGCAACGGATCGACGAGCAGGGGATTGATTGGAACGATGACGAGACAATCGCAGCGATCGACATGAGCGATCTTGAACCAAGCGAGGATGAGAAGCTCGATCTGGTTCGGGAGTATCTCGATCGGATGATCGAGTATCGTGATGAGAAGCACGCGATGCATGTGATCCGTCAGAAGATCAGCTGGCTTGGCAAGACGATCAACAACGGGCACTGCCGAGACTTGCGGGATGGGGTCCGGTTGTCCAAGTCGCCGAGCGAGGTTGTTGATGCGATCGAAGCGTGGAGGGAATCGATCGGTGTTGTGCAAGAGGGACATGCGTGATGTTCGCGTTGATCGCTGCATACGCGCAGGGTCGGGGCGGGGTGATGGACGATCGTGGTCGCGTGATTGATACAGGCGTGCACGCTGAGTGGGATCCTGATGAGATCGACGATTCTGCGTTTGATGAGGACGCTGAGTTTGCGCAGGATGACATCGAGCCGCGCTGGAAGCAGGTGTATGGCGTGGCGGTTGCGATTGGGGGTTTCCTTATCACGCTTCTGTTGTTGGGAATGGTGGTCCGATGGGGTTGGCTGCTCTCTGGGTATATTGGGCACGCGATTTTCGGGGTCCCTGGCGTGTATGGCAACGCGGCGGGGTTGGTGACTGGGGTTGGATTGATCCTGCTTTTCTGGTTGCTCTCGTCGCGGCTCAAGAATGCGAAACGCGATCTGCGTGCTCGGCGCGGGGAACGCAACTTGGTGGACTGCGGCTCGATCTATAGCTTGGTGAAAAACGACCGGTGTGGGGCGTGCGGATTTCTGATCCGAAATATGGAGACAATGGATGATGGGTGTGTGCAATGTCCTGAGTGCGGCGCGGGGTGGAGGCGCGATTGGTGGGAGGAGTATTTTTTAGTTGGCAGAGAAGGATGCTACGCGGAACTCTCGAAAAAACACTTCAGGAGATTTTGCATGTATGACGCGCGGGATCAGATTGCGCTGATTGAAGCAAGATCGACGCTTGAAGATCGTGTCGCTTCGATCAACGAGTTTCGCGGCTTTATCGGTTTGCGTGATGTGTTCATTCTCACATTGATCCTGTTGATTTTACTCGCATGCCTTGCGGGGCTTTTGGGTGTTTGGACGAGCTTTGGAAACACCACAGGCGCGATCATCACGGGCGGGATCGGTGTCGTTCTGATAGCATTGATCGGTTGGTACGCGGTCCGGTTGTGCACTGCGGGTGTTCGGCTCAAGTGTTTGCAGAAGTACACGCGTGCACGCATTGAAGATCGTGTTTGTCCGAGTTGTGCGTGCGGTCTCGGTCTTGAGCCGCACCCGACGGATGGCGCGTTGATTTGTGATGGGTGCGGCTTGGCTTGGAATCCTTTAACGGATCGGAGGCGACACCATTCACGCAAACGCGTCCTTGATGATGCGTTCAAGAATGACTCTGTTTTTGAGCATCCGTTGTCATAAATCGCAACTCTACACAACCATCCGACCTGTGTCCGTTCGTATTCAATAGAGCGGGTTTGACACGCAAAATGTGTCTTCACGCACGACGAGGGCCACTTGCAGGGATTCACATTCCGCTTTGTACATCGGTGGACTTATGATATAGTAAACGCACACAATCTCATTCAGGAGTGCAGCAATGATGGCATCGGCAACACAGGTTGGGACAGTCGCTCTGGTCTTGCTTTGCGGCACGGTGGTCGCGGGAGAAACTGCGGGAGCGGATCTTGTCTGCAGCGAGATCACTTCGGTCACTTCCTATGCGAGTGTCGATGGATACCGCGCGTTTAGCTTTGGTGATGTTACTTGCAACTTTGGGGATACGCCGATTGTGTACAACGCGTCGACAAGCGAGCATCCGGTGTTTGCATCGACGCTCTACAGGATCATGGACGGACGGATTGAGCAGATCGGTGTTGGGTTTGCAGGACACACCTTCTTCCCGTTGCAAGGCAACTCATGCGGGATCGGATGCGTGACCGCAGACCTGGGTTCTTTGGGCGCTGGATGCTCGGACACAATCGGGAGTGCGCTGAGCGGTTCGCAGGGGGACCTAGCGCCTCGGAGCGAGATCGATCCGTACTCGGCGGATCTTCCATACCCATTCACAACATTCGGGGTTTCTGGGAATCCGATCTACAAACGCGTGAAGACTCCGGCTGATTCGTTGGCTGAGAGTAGTGCGATCTACTTTGTCGAGCGGCAGTACATCAGCGCGGCTGAAACAACCGATGCGGCGCGAAACAACAACGCGAGCTATCGCCGGCTTGAAGTCAATCAGAGCAACGGAGGCGTGAACCTAGCCGGCCCAACGATGCAACAGCGTGCGGCGATTTATGCGTGGGCGGATCACGGACTTGGGGTCAATACACCCGATCCATCAGTGATGATTTCTGAAATCCAAATCCCGAGCGATGGGGTTCTCCATCTAGGGTCGAAAGTAACCGATCTCGGAAACGGGACATACCGGTATGACTACGCGGTCCACAACCAGAACTCCGCGCTTGGTGTTGGATCGATCCGCATCCCGGTCCAAGGCAGCACCCCCACTTCGCTTGGGTTCAATGGGATCGAGTACCTTGACGCGCCTGACAACGAGATCAGTTCCACAGCATGGACCACAAGCTTTGAGTCCGGTTTCATGACATGGGAAACCGAAGACTTCGAGAGCAACATCAACGCGAACGCGATCCGATGGGGCACGATGTACAACTTCTCGCTGGTGAGCGATCGCGGTCCTATCACGGCGGAAGTTGAGCTTGAGATGTTCCAGACTGGGGGTGCAGAATCCGTGATCGGTCTTGCGGTGACTCCGGGAGAGGTGGAATGTGCTGCAGATTTGACGGGAGATGGGAACCTGAACTTCTTGGATGTGAGCGCGTTCTTGTCATTGTTTGGTGCGATGGATCCAGCTGTGGATTTTGAGTTCGACGGGCAGTTCAACTTTCTTGATGTCTCCGCATTCTTGAGTCTGTTCGCCGCTGGTTGTCCGTAATCGGTAGAATCCCCGAATGATGGGGTTTCCTGAGTGAAAATCGGGAACCCGAGGGGGTTTTGGGTCGAATACATGCAAGAAGAGCCCATTCGCGGCTCTGGTTATCGGTCTCTCGACATCTCACCACTGTTTTTGGAGCGTTTCATGCGTGCTGCACTCTCGTTTTCTGTATTTCTCGCCTTGTCTGCAGGTTCGGTTCTTGCCGAGCCTGTGAATGAGGGGCATCGCGACAACGCGCACACGGTCGAAGCGTTTGGGTGCTGGGGAGATGAGCACGGGAACCTGTCAGGAGGCATGTTCCTTGCACCGACCGATCCGGACGCGATCGAGATTATGGAAGCACTCAAGCGTGCGAATGGTTCGGTTCCAGACAATCGAATCGACATCGTGTTTGTTGGTGATGGATACACGGCGGGTGAGCAAGCGCAGTTCCATGCTGATGTGGATGGGATTGTGAACTCGTTGTACCAGTATGAGCCGTTCACGAGCTACCAGAACTATTTCCGGATCACCAAGGTCGAAGTGATCTCGAATGAATCCGGCGTGGACAACGATCCGACACAAGGCATCGACAGAGACACAGCGCTGGACATGGGATACTGGTGCGGCGGCACTGAAAGGGCGCTGTGTGTGAATGTCTCCAAGGCATACACCGCTGCGGCTGCGGCACCCCAGATTGATCAGGTGATCGCGGTTGCCAACTCAAGCAAGTACGGCGGGGTTGGGTACCCATCAAACGATCTTGGGACGGTATCAGGACAGAACAGCGCCGCGGCGGATATCGCGATTCATGAGCTTGGACACTCGTTTGGCGATCTTGCTGACGAATACACCTACGGCGGGCCGACGACTTACACCGGTCCGGAGTTGACGCCTTGGGATGTATCGATTCTTGATCGGACTGAACAGCTCGATCAAGAACGCAAATGGTTCCGCTGGATGGACGCAAACATGGCGGGCTTTGACGGCCCGGTCAGCACATATGAGGGCGGGAACTACTCGCAGTTTGGCGTGTACCGTCCTTCGAACAACTCGATGATGCGTTCGCTTGGTCGTCCTTTCAACTTGGTGAGCGCGGAGCGTTTGATGCGCCAGATTTACAAGGATGTCAGCCCGATCGATGACGGAACGCCGGACGGCAGTGTTGTTGCTCGCGATGGGAATGTTTGGGTGACCCCGATGCAGCCTTTGGATCACAACCTGCTTGTGTACTGGTACCTTGATGGCGAGTTCCAAATCAACCTGTTTGGTCAGCACAGCGTGGACATTTCCTCGCTTGGTCTGGACAGCGATGAGCACGAGCTTCGCGTTGAGGTGATCGACGAAACGCCTTTGGTTCGCAAGCAGCAGATCCGCGACAACTTCTTGACTGCAACGCGTGTGTACACAATCGAAGCGGATGCGTCAGTTTGTCCTGCAGATCTCAACGCGGACGGGAGCTTGAACTTCTTGGATGTTTCGTTGTACCTGTCGTTGTTCGGTGATCAGAACGCGGCTGCGGATTTCAACGGGGATGGCTCTTGGAACTTCCTGGATGTAAGCGGTTTCCTCGCGGCGTTCTCTGCGGGTTGTCCGTAACGAAAAACAGCGTATATGGTCCTAGAACAGCGAAAACAATTTCCGTTCCCGGACCGAATTTGTGCAATCTTCCGGCTGTCTGAGCGTTCTCTTTTAGAAGGAATTGTTCTGGTTGGACGCTGCGTTCGCGGTGGTCGATGGGTGTGATTCCCGCTCAGGGCCTTGAATTGGGACTTGATCGTCTGGTGATCGGGTGTGTGGTCTGTGGATCGTGCAACGGCGCTAGACTTGTGGACTGGTAAACGACGACCCCCCGGCTTGCTCCGCTGGGATTGTGGGAACAGTTTGAAGCGGAGCTGATGAGAGGATTGATAACGATGAACCCGATGACACGACGCATGTGCACTGTATCGCTCACCACACTCGGAATGCTCGCAGCTTTTGCTGGAGCACAAGTGACTGGAACCAAACCCGCGGCTGATCCGGCGAAGAAACAAGCACAGCCGGTCAAAGAGCTGACTGGACACGAGGGACACAACCATGGTCCGGAGGGGCACAACACCGGAACACTGCGTCCGCTGAATGTGAATCCGAACGGGCAAGCGGCTCCGACTGGTCCGACTGCAAACTCGGTGTTGCTCTTTAAAGAGACCACTGTGAGCACAGGGACTATTTTGGATACTGATCCGGTCGATGTGAACTTTGAGTTCATGAACACTGGTGGTGAGGATCTGGAGATCACCCTGATCAAACCATCATGCGGCTGCACAGTTCCCGATATGTCTCAGAAGGTGTACGCACCTGGCGAGAAGGGCGTTATGAAGGTGACCTTTGATCCTTCTGGGAAGAACGGCCCGATCTCTCGGAACATCACGATCTACACGAACTCTTCGGCTAAGCCGGTCCACACGATCATTCTGCACTCGTATGTGAATCCTGTGGTGATTACTGAACCACGGATTCTTGCGTTTGACCTGACCCAGAAGGGTCAAGGCGCGACCAAGGACATCAATGTGTATGGTCGCTTTGAGGACTTCAAGATCAGCCGTGCGACAACACAGGACATCGACACCTTCGGCATCGAGATCATCGATGGCGGCAAGGTTGAGAAGAACGGCGAAGACATGTGGCTCCAGATCATCCGCGTATCGATTCTTGAGAGTGCGAAGCCTGACAGCCATCGGACTGAGATCACAGTCCGGACAAACGAACCACACAAAGAACTGTTCTCGCTCTCCGTCGTTGGACGCGTGATCGGCGACCTCGAACTGACCCCGGTCCGCATGACCATGGGACGCTTGGTGGTTGGTGACGAGTTTGAACGCGAAGTGACATTGCGATCCAAGAGCGGCGACGCGTTTGAGGTCAAGTCTGTCAACTCAGTGAATGTCGTGCTTGATGCTCAGTACACCGCGACTCCGGTTGATCCTGAGAAGCGAAACGAGTGGACCATCACGGTCAAGGGTACAGTGATCCATCCTGCTCAGCGGTTCAATGCTCAGCTCAATGTGCTGACCGATGTTGCGGACGAGGAAACCCTGACTGTGCAGATGTACGGCCAGCTCCAACCGAAGGCACCGTAATCATTGTGTGAAATGAAATCAGCGGCTTGCCGCGTGTGACCGGACGCCGAGCGTCCGGTTTCTTCTTGAGGTAGACTGAAACAATGCAAATGACAACCCCTCAGCGTGTGCTTGCGATCGTCGGCGGCGCGTTCCTCTTGGGATCGGGACAAGCGTTGATCTCGAAACCGATCACGCTTGGTCCTGCGAATCTCACAACAGGAACGAGCGGAACGAAGGGCGATCCGAACCGGATCAAGCAATCGACACCGCCGGCGGAGGTTCCAGTTGTGGAACCTGACCCGGTTGATGAAACAACTCCGACCGAAGTACAAGCTCTCAGCGGCGAACCAACGACCAGCTTTGCAGCTGCGATCGATTCGCTGCTCGACAAAGCGGTGCCTGCTGGGACGCTGACGCTTCGTGAATCACGGACGGTCTGGGAAGCGGGCGCGTATTTCCTCGATGCTCGGCATGAGTACGAGTTTGATGCGGGACATATTCAGTACGCGAGCTATCTCGAAGCTTCCCTCTTTGACACGGATCCGGATCGCGCGTTTGCGGTCGCGGATTCGATTCCGAAGGACGCGACCATCGTGGTCTACTGTGTCGGTGGTGAATGTGATGCGTCCAAAAATACCGCGGCGCTGCTTGAGCAACTGGGGTATACGGATTTGCGGATCATGGGCGCGGGATACGAGGACTGGGTCGCGGCGGGGTTTGAGACCGAGACGACGGACGGGATGGAGGTGTCGCCATGAGTGCTGCTTCCAAACAACCGAAATCAAAACCTTCCAACGGATTGCTCTGGGCTGAATCCATACTGCTCCAGTTCCCGCTCCGACTTGCGCTCGGCGGGGCCTTTGCGTTTGCTGGATACACCAAGATGAATGGTGTGCAATCCTTTGCCAACGCGATCAAGGGGTTCCAGGTCGTCGATGCGGACAAGCACGGATACCTGATTCAATCCGCGGCGTACACGATGCCTTGGGTTGAGATGATCGCGGGGGTGCTTCTGATCCTTGGACTCTGGACACGCGCGAGTGCGGTGGTGATTTGGCTGTTGCTCGTTGGGTTCATCGCGGCGCTCATTCATGTGATCATGGATGAGTCGATCAGCGCGGATTGCTCATGTTTTGGCGATATCAATGTGGTCTGCGATGCTGCTGTGGGGTGGTGTCAGGTGGTCCGTGATGTCGTTATGCTGATCCCAGCAACCTATCTGGTTTGGCGTCAGGGGGGCAAACTGGCGCTGGATCGGGCATTTGGACGGAATTTGGATGATTCTGGACCTGAATGGACAGTCGACAAGGGCGGGGAAGGGGCCTAAACTCCTCTCCGCGATGTACATCCGTCGCTCTGAGCATCGGCAGCGTTTGCCGTACCTTTGAGCCACAACGACCAAGACGGAACGAGAAAAACTATGAGCCGATTTGACCGTTTCCCAACGACCCCAACCAAAGCAACCAAAGTTTCCGGCAAGGGCGTCGAATACTGTGACTACAAAGACATTGAGAACCTTCGCCGCATGATGACCCCCAACGGGAAAATCTACGGGCGTAAGCGTCTCGGCACCAACGCGCGTCAGCAGCGGATGGTTGCTCAAGCGATCAAGCGTGCACGCTTTATGGGCATGCTCCCATTCACCAACGCGACTCTCTGATCGCATTGGATCACTCAGCTACTCGAACCGATCGGATATCCGATCGGTTTTTTCATGCGTAAACTAGGGTATGGCCGCATACAACAGAGAATACGAACCGGTCGCGCTTGCGCTCAACCATGTCGCAGGATCTCGTGACAGAAGGATGCGTGAGGTCGCGGATACGCTCTGGCGTTTCTTCCGCAAAGAGGGTGTGTCTTGGGTGGGGTTTTACACGATCGACGAGAGCAAGGAAACGATGACGCTTGGTCCCTCACGAGACACGCCGGCGTGTTCTCCAATCGAGCTGCACGGCGCGTGCGGGAAGTCATGGAGAACGCATCGTCCGATGATCATTGGGGATGTGGTGAATCTCGGCGCTGAGTATGTTGCGTGCGATCCGCGAGATAAATCTGAGTTGGTGATCCCGATGTTTGATGATCAGGGGGATTGCTGGGGGGTGCTGGATCTGGATTCACGCGAGCGTGATGCGTTCAGTGAAGCGGATTTGTATGAGCTCCGCAAGATTCTCGAATCGACGGGGCTGTCTTGGCCTCGTGCTCATCTGGATGCGTTGCATTACTAGCTGAGATCTGGACTGAGATCAAAATGGATCGGGTGCTTTGAAGGTCATGCGCTTGCCGGTGATCGGGTGGTGGATGCTGATCATGGATGCGTGGAGTAGCAGGCGTTGTTTGTAGGGGTCGTTGACATCTGAGCCGTAGAGCTCATCTCCGATGATGGGCGCGTTGAGTCCGGAGGTTTCGCCCTCTTTGGGGTCCCCCACTGTCGTGACTTTGGGGTGGGCGCAGTGGACGCGGAGCTGGTGGGTGCGTCCGGTGTGGGGTTCGAGCTCGACGCGCGTAGCGGGTTGTCCTTTGAACTCTTCTCGGCTGATGACTTTGTAGTGCGTGACGGAGGGCTTGCCGTAGAGGTGATCGACGAGCATGAGGGGTCGGACGTCGATGTCTTTGCGGATCGGGGTGTTGATGGTGCCTTCGTCGGAGTCGAGGTGTCCCTCGACGAGCGCGAGGTATCGCTTAGTAATCTTGCGGTCCTCGAACTGTTTGGAGAGGTTTTTGTGGGTCTTTGCATCCAGCGCGAGGATCATGATCCCTGAGGTGGACTGGTCAAGTCGATGGCAGGTCATGGGGCCGGTGGCGAGGGGGAACTGCTCCTGGATTCTGGATCGGACGCAGTCTTTTTTGTCCTCGGCGATTCCGGGGACGGAGAGGATGCCGGAGGGTTTGTCCACGACGACGAAGGTTTCGTCCTCGAAGATGATGGGGATCGGTCCCTCTGGGGGTGTGTAGTTGAAATGGGGTATTGGCCCTGTCTGGACACGGCGAATCATGGACTCGGCAATGTCCGGCGGGTTTCGATAGATGCGCTTTGTGGACCTAGTATCTCCCATGAACACGAGTGTATCCCACCTGACCGATCGTGCCCCTGCTTTGCTTGGTATGGGCGTTGTTGTTTCTTTGATCTGTTCAGCAGCGGTTGCGATTGAGCCGAGTGCTTCTGCGAGCGTGAACCCGAACCCAGAATGGGACGCGAAATGGGCTCACAATGAGCGTGGGTTCCTCAAGAACCACCTGCAACTGACATCCGAAGACCAGTTCATCAAAGCGGGCGAGTCCTACTTCTCGCACGATGGGACACGGATTATTTTCCAAGGGATCCCAGTCCCTGCGAAGGGTGATGAGCCTCTTGAGCATTACTTGATGTATGTGTGCGATGTTGTGCGAGATGACAGCGGCGCGATCACTGGGATTGAGCACATCACCAATGTCTCAAACTGGGGATCGTCGAACACCTGCGGCTGGTTCCATCCGGATGATTCATCACGGATCATGTTTGGTTCGACGCTTGTCGCTCCGGGAGGGAACGATGTTGCGGGATACCAACGCGACTCCTCGAAATACTCTTGGCAGTTCCCACGCGAGATGGACATTGTTGAAATGACGCTGACACCAGCGGTCGGGACCTGCTGTGCGGAGATGGGTGTGAGCGAACCGACCCCGATCTGGGAACGCGATGGGTACGACGCGGAGGGATCGTGGTCCCCTGATGGTCGATTCATTCTGTACACTCGGCTTGAGCCGGGGAGTACGGATGGGGATCTTTGGATTTACGATTCCACGGATGAATCACACACCGAACTGATTGCTGAACCTGGATACGACGGCGGGCCGTTCTTTTCTCCTGATGGGAAGTCGATCTGCTACCGCTCGGATCGTCGGAACGACAAGATGCTGCAGGTCTTTGTATCTGAACTTGCGTTTGATGACAGCGGGAAGGTGACCGGGATCAAACGCGAGATCCAGATCACGGACAACCAGCATGTGAACTGGTGCCCGTTCTACACGCCTGACGGCAAGTACTTGTTCTACGCAACGAGCGAGCAATCGCACGGCAACTACGAGGTGTACTGCGTCGATGCGTCGGGTGATTACCCGCTCGATGAGACGCCTCGGATGCGTGTGACCAACGCACGTGGGTTTGATGGATTGCCTGTGTTTTCTCCGGACGGCAAGACCATGATGTGGACTGGTCAGCGTGGGAAGTTTGTCGATGGGATGGACAAACCAAGCTCGCAGCTCTGGATCGCGGATGTGGATCTGCGCCGGGTGGATCGTGCGTACAAGTCGCTGCGTGAAGATTTGATCAATGAGAAAGCGGATGCTGACTTTGAGAACTACACGCCTTGAGTGATTGACTGAGGAGTCCTGAACGCTTCATGGATGCGATTCCACACGATTTCGGGCTTGATTCTGTGCGAACCTATTCGCATGTCGGCGATCCATCTCCCGCTCCAGATCATTCGGTGTTCTGGAACGCATGGTTTGAACGGCTGGGGCAAGAGACTCCGGTTTTACAGATGCGGGAATCGTTGGATGAATCCGACCCCAGCGCGACGCACGAGTATGTATCGAGTCATGGGGTTCGGATCGGGTGCCGATTGATGGCGCCTCCTGAGGGGATCGCGGTGCGCGGCTCGCTCGTGACTGTGCATGGATACACGAATCCGGATTCACTCGAACACGAAGAACGGCACTGGTCCACGATCCGTGAACGCGGGATCGCGGTGCTCGCGATCCGCTTGCGTGGGTATCCCGGCTCGCGGAAGGATATCAACAATCGGACGATTGACCTCGACAGCACGGATCGAGACTGGGTGACGCATGGATATACCGGCTATGACCACAAGGACTGGGTGCTTCCCGATGCGCTTGCTGATGTGTGCAACGCGGTTCGCGTGATGCGCAACGCGCTGCTCGGTCGGGATGCGAAGGATTTGGAGCCTTGGATTGAAGGGGAGGCGAGACGGCCCGATGTGTACCTGCATGGTCGCTCGCTGGGTGGTGGATTGGCAACCATCGCGGCGGCGCAGCTTTCTGGACGGATGCTCGGACGACCGATTGTGGATCGGCTCGGGATCGAAGTGCCTTCGCTTGGCGCGTGGCGCTGGAGACTTGAACATGCGTCGATGGGATTGAGCAAGCGGTTCAACGAGATGCTCGATCAGAACCCTGATCGCCGTGAGGAACTTGTGAATCGGCTCCGTTTGATGGACGCGGTGGTGCACGGACGCAAAGTGCGTGTTCCGACGCTTGCGATGCTTGCGAGCCGGGACGAGGTTGCTCCGGCGCCGTCGTCCGCGGCGGTGTTCAACGCGATTGATTCTGATCCAGGTCAGAAGTGGCGGTTCTGCGTACCGTTTGGGCATCGGGCGGGGGATACTGCCAACACTCGGCGCGTCGCGTTGTTCGGCAAGGCGCTCAATGACTTCTTCGACCCTTCCCGGACCCCGATGGAGTCCATGGCGGGATGGGAAGCGGAGATGCGTTTGGACGCTTGAACAGCGATACTTGCAGGGAAGTTGTGCGGGATTCTGGGGCCGGTCGCCTATCGTTGTGCATGACGGAAACCGAATCGAATATGCTGGCAAGTGTGCGGACGCTGATGGGTGGGTTGATCGACTACGCGGGGTTGTTCCCGCCGAGCAAGCTGCCGATGGGGCAAGCAACGGAGAACTACGCGAAGTACCTGCGTGCTGAGCATGCGGACTTTGTGGGTCGGTTTATCTGTCCGGTTCCCAAACTCGAAGAGTTGTCCAAAGAAGCGGCGATTGTGATGCCTGGGACTTATGCGACGAGCGGGTATCCCGAGCATGCGGATTCGATTGAGCCTTGGCAGATCTCAGGGATCATCATTGGTGATCTGCAAGAGAACCTGGAGATGATCTACCGCTTCAACGAGCACCACGACGACGAGGCGAACGGGCTCGCGCTTGTTGATGCGATCGAGATGCGTGTGTCGAGTGCTGATGAGATCGACGAGGCGCTGGAGATCATCCCAGAGATGATTGATACTGCGTTTGAGGTGCCTCAGGACATCATCATGAACGGCGACCCACGCGGGCTCATCGCGGCGATGTCGGGATCCGGTGTGCTCGCGAAAATCCGCTGCGGCGGAGTTGAGCCCAGCATGTTCCCGAGTTGCGAGAACATCGCGAACTTCATGATCGCGTGCAAGAACGCGAGCGTGCTGTTTAAGTGCACCGCTGGATTGCATCATCCGATCCGCAGCGAGCAGGCGCTGACTTATGAAGAGAATCCGCCACGCGGGATCATGCACGGGTTTGTGAATGTGTATATCGCGGCGGCGTATGTACTCAGCGCGAAAACACCAGATTTGAACACGGCAGTTGGGATTCTCGAAGAGATGGACCCCAAAGCGTTCATCTTCAACGAGCAGGGTGTAATCCATAAGAAGACTCGGATCTCGACTGTTCAGCTCGGACAGATGCGCGAGGGATTTGCGACGAGCTACGGGAGTTGCTCGATTGATGAACCGATCGCTGATCTCAAAACGATTGGTCTCCTTTGAAAACAGCACAAACCGAGTCGAGTTCGAAGACAGCGCGGTTCTTCTATGGATGGGTCATGCTGGGGGTCGCGGTGCTGATGGCAATGGCGACGATGCCTTCGCAAACTGTGATCGTGTCGCTGTTCAATGTCTCGTTTCGTGAGAAGCTGGGGCTGAGCGTCGCGCAGTTGAGTCTGGCGTACACCGTCGGGACGATCATCGCGGCATTTCCTTTGTCTTGGGTTGGGAAAGCGGCGGACAAGTTCGGGATTCGGATTGTCGCGGCGGTCATCGTGATCCTCTACGCGCTCGCTCTGATCGCACTCAACTGGGCGATGGGGATCATCACGCTTGGGATGGGATTCTTCTGCATCCGCTTCTTAGGACAAGGCTCGCTCGGGATGCTCAGCGGGCACACCATCGCGATGTGGTTTGAACGCAAGCTCGGTATGGCACACTCTGTTCTTGCGGTGGGTGGGTTCGCGCTTGGATCTGCGATTCTTCCGAAGCCTGTCGCGTGGATGATCGAGGAGTTCGGTCCATCGAAGACGATGATCTTCCTAGGGATCGGTGTGGTTGTGGTCCTGATGCCTTTGATTGTGTTTGTGTTCCGCAACAAACCTGAGGATATTGGTCAGCACCTCGATGGTGACGAATCGGAGCATCTGTTCCACGATGTCGCGCACGGGGGGAAAGCGCCGATCGGGGATCCTGCATTTACCGCTGCACAGGCTCGTGCGACTTTCCCGTTCTGGATCCTCTTAACGCTTTCGTGCACCTCTGGGTGCATCGGGACGGCGCTGCTGTTTCATATGCAAGAGATGATCCGCGCGGGGGGCGCTGAGGGAACCGCGGCACAAGCGGCGGGCGCGAACCAGATGTGGGCGATCACCTTCGGGCTTGGGATGCTCTGCACAGGTTGGCTCGCGGACAAGTTCCGTCCTCGCACGCTGCTGCCGATTGCTCCGGCATTGATGATGGTTGGGAGTCTGGTGTGCTGGTACGGAGCGACTGGGCGGTCTGCTGATGTCATCGCGACGATGAAGATCGGGATGATGATCTACGGCTTGGGTATGGCGGTGTCCGTCGCGGTTGGATCTCCTGCGATTGCACGCTACTTTGGACGCACACATCACGGCGCGATTCGTGGGTTCATGACCAGTTTCGGTGTCGCGGCGACGGGGCTTGCGCCGTATCTCGCTGGGAAGTGGTACGAGCTTGCTGGTGAGGACTTTGGTCCGGTGCTGATCGCGTTTGCGGCGTGGTGTGTGCCGTTGATTGTGTTGACGGCTATGCTCAATAAACCAACCCCTCCTGCTGTGCGGGATCTGAATCCCGATCCTGATCCAGTGGATATGCAGGATGTTGAACTTTGACTTTACGATCCGGTCAGAATGATCGGAGACGACTCTGGAGATGACAAATGGCATACGCGATAGACGAGACACACGATCCGAAACTTCAGTCTTGGGTGGAATCCGCAAATGATCCGACAACGGATTTCCCGATCCAGAACCTCCCGCTCGCGACGGTCATCCGCGTTGTGGAGGACAGCGAGAGTGGAGATGAGTTCACACTCTCTGCGGTGGTCGCGATCGGTGACATGCTGCTGGATCTCAATCGGCTCTCGATGACAGAGCTTGCGCCGGAGGATGATTCGGACTGGGACTTTGTCGCGGTGGATCAGATCATCGCGGAGGGCAAATGGAAAGGGCTCCGCAAGAAGGTGCAATCGCTTCTCCGCAAGGACAACGATGCGCTCCAGAATCACCCTGCTCGTGATGAGATTGTGATCCCTCGTGATGATTCGAGTTTGTCGCTGCCTGTGATTGATCCGATCGGGGACTACACGGACTTCTATGCATCGCTCAACCACGCGACGAATGTGGGTTCGATGTTCCGTCCGGACAACCCGCTGCTTCCCAACTACAAGCACATCCCGATAGGGTACCACGGGCGTGCGTCTTCGATCGTTCCATCGGGAACGACCATCAAGCGTCCGGTTGGTCAGCAGGCACCTGCCGAAGAAGGTGGCTCTCCGAGCTTTGGTCCTTGCAAGCTGCTGGACTACGAGATGGAGATGGGCGCGTTCATTGGTCGCGCCAATGAGCTTGGTGAGCCGATCGATATCAAGGACGCTGAGGATTACATCCTTGGGTTGTGTATCTTGAATGACTGGTCGGCGCGAGATCTGCAGAAGTGGGAATATGTCCCGCTTGGTCCGTTCCTAGCGAAGAACTTTGCGAGCACGATCTCGCCTTACATTGTGACGATGGAGGCGCTCGCGCCGTTCCGTGTCGGCGCGGTCGAGCGGGACGCTTCTGATCCGCAGCCGTTGCCTTATATGGATTCGGAAGAGAACCGCGCTTCAGGCGGGTTTGACATCAAAGTCGAAGTGCATCTTGCATCCGCGAAGATGCGTGAACAGGGCATGGACCCAGTGCATCTCTCGACGGGCAACATGAAGGACCTGTACTGGACCATGGCGCAGATGGTCACGCATCACACTGTGAATGGCTGCAACCTCAATCCGGGTGATCTGCTCGGATCGGGCACGATCTCAGGCAAGACACGCGACTCGCGGGGTTCGATGCTCGAGCTCACATGGGACGGTGATCCATTCGCCAACCCGCCTGTGTCCGCGCCGGGAACACAACGGACGCCGATCGTTCTGCCGACTGGTGAGGAACGCAAGTTCATCGCGGATGGTGACGAGGTGATTATGAAAGCGTACTGCGAGCGTGAGGGGTATCGCCGGATTGGATTCGGGGAATGCCGCGGGATTATTGAGTCGGCTCGGGCGCTGTAGATCCGAGTTCGTCCGATTCCAGTTCGTTCGTGTTCACTCGCAGCGTTGTCCAGATCAATGCAACAGTCAGCAATGCAACACAGATCGAGAGACCGGAGATCGCGCGCCAAGTGACGATCGCGTTCTCCGCGCTCGCTGGTGGGAAGATGGTTCCCAGCATGACGAGGAACGCGCACACGAGCAGCGGGTAGCGGGTGATGCGTTGTTTGAGCATCGGAACGAGCAGGAGCGTGCTGGTGAGGATCATCGGGATGAGCAGCATGATCATGTGCCGCTTTGTCGTCTGAGGCGAGAAGATCAGGAAGGTGATGATCAGCAGCGACCACTCAAGCGTGACAAGACGCATCGTTTGGGTGCTGATGACCCCTTGCATGCGATCCTTGCGAAAGAGCAGCGCGGCGCCCATCTTCTTGTAGAGCAACCATCCGATACCAAGACACCCCGCTGCGGTCGCGGCGGTCATCGCGAGCGTCGCGGAGAATCCGAGTCCCATTGTTTCACCCAATCGCGCGAATCCCGATGGGATCGACACGGAGCGTTCCCAGGTCAGCTTGTGGATTCCCGCGGCGGTCTGTGCTTCACCGATCCCCAGCATGTTGAGCATCCCGGAGAGTGCGGTTTGGAGTTCGCTCAGGTTGTGGTCCCAGCCGAGGAAGATCGCTGGAGCGAAGAATCCGATGAGCACGCCGAGGATGATCCCGAGTGTTGCGCGAGTCTCTCTGCGGAGTATGAAGTACATCAGGAACACGACAGTGACATATTTGATCGCGATGGGGACAGAGATCATCAGTCCCGCAATGAACGGCCTCTTTGGGTACGCGAGGTACGCGAGGGTGATCCAGAGGATCAGGAACACATCGGTCTGCGCGAGCTTTGCTTGCGCGATGAGGGTGTCATACAGGAAGAAGAACGAGAGACCAGATATTGCAAGCGCAGTCAGGGCGGTTGAGTTCTTGCTTGGTTCATCCATGTATAACGACGCGTGTCTGGATGCGAGGATAAAGGTGCAGATCCCGAGCAGGATCATGTTCAGGATGACCCAGAGGTCTTTGGATTGCTGGTATGGAAGCTCTGCGAAAGGGCGGAAGACAAAGCCGAGCATTGGGGGGTAGATGTACAACCCACCGTTGGCGGCGTAGGGGGGCACGGGCTGATCATCGGCGCTGAGGTACAACGAATCGCCTTGCGCGATCGCGACTCCTGAGTTGTAGAAGTGTGGGTAATCGCCGTCACCGGAATGGGAGACCCCCACAAAGGTGCAGTATCCGAGGATCGCGAAACACGCGAAGATCAGGAGAGCGATGATTCCGAGTTCAGGTTTGGATCGTTGCGAGAGCTTGGAGCCAGATGACATGGTGGGTGAGACTCCGGTGTTGCTGGGTCTGTGCGTCGCGCAGAATCATTCACGAACCCACAAGTGTGGATTGTGGTTTGACTTCGATCTGTGCGTCTGTGCTTGTGTTTCCTGTCAAGACCAACCCTTGCACGCGAGGCAGTGCTGTTTGTGACACGCTCTGACGGATTGGGCGGCGCATCTTGATGATCTTTCCGAGCATCTTGAGGCCGTCGATGATTGGGTTGACCTTCGAGCCGTCAACATGATCCCAGAGGATACCGATTTCGGGAACCGTCAGTCCTGCATGCTGCGCGATCAGCAGGTGCTCGATGTCGAAGGAGAACCCGTTCTCGTTTGTGTGACGAGTGATCAACTCCGCGGCATGATGGGAGTACAGCTTGAATCCACATTGCGTGTCGTTGGCGAGTCTGAGTCCGAGTGATCGGAGCGTGATGCCGTAGATGGTTCCGACGATGACGCGGGTGATGTTCGCTTGGATCTCGGATGTTTTCATCCGGCGTGAACCGATGACGAGGTGGGTGTCACCCGATTCGGTTTCGACAGCGAGTTTCGGGAGTTGGTTCATGCGTGCCGAGTTGTCCGCATCGAGCATGATCGTCCAGCGAGCTCGGGTGTTCTTGAGTCCATGAGCGACGGCTGCTCCCTTACCCATGTTCTTGGGGAGGGAGAGGACGCGGTCTTCGCCATTGATCCTGTGCTCTGCGAAGATGGATTGGCAGACTTGGGCGGTGTCGTCTGTTGAGCCGTCGTCAGCGATGAGGATTTCTGCTGTGCAGTCCCAGCTTGCGAGTGTTTCGATGATGTCGAGGAGCGTTGAACGGATGCGTGATTGTTCGTTGTATGCAGGGATCAGCACGCAGAGATCGAACTCGGGTGTGCGCTCGAGTTGACTGGTGTTGGTGCTGTTTGATTTCGTCATACGGTTCTGCTCACTCTTGTTCGGATTGGATGATTGTAGTATGAACGACTCGGCACGGTTCGTGGGCGATCAGTGAATGTCATCGGGTGTTTTTTATGATTCTGGACAGAACGAGCAGCGTTTGCCTGGGATGTATTTTGGGGCGCAGCGGAGCTTTGTCGTCAGCGCGTGGCCGCATCCAGGGCAGAACTTTGCTTCTTCGGATGGCGCGAGATCATGGTTCACCCCAACGCGTTCATCGAAGACATAACAGTCGCCTTTCCACATGCTCTCTTCTTTGGGGATTTCTTCGAGGTATTTGAGGATGCCTCCCTGGAGGTGGTAGACATTCTCGAATCCTTGCTCGAGCATCCATGAGGTGGATTTTTCACAGCGGATGCCTCCGGTGCAGAACATCGCGACCTTTTTGTGGACCTTGGGGTCGAAGTTTTTATGGACGAACTCTGGGAGTTCGCGGAAGCGGGTGATCTTGGGATCGACCGCGCCTTCGAAAGTTCCCGCGTAGTACTCGTAGTCGTTCCGGGTGTCGATCAGGACGACTTCTGGATCAGAGATCAGCGCGTTCCAGTCTTTGGGATCGACATACTCCCCCACTACCTTGGTCGGATCGACTTCCTCTCCGATGCTGATGAGGGATGGTTTCACCTTGACCTTGGCGCGGTTGAACACATGCGTCGGTGCGTAGCTGCGTTTGGATTCGAGATCGTGGAGTCCGGGATGGGATCGGATCATTTCGAGGATCTGGTTGATGCTGGATTCCGAACCCGAGATGGTGCCGTTGATGCCTTCCTCGGCGAGAAGGATGGTTCCCATCACATCGCGATCGAGCATCGCTTGTTTGAGTGATGGCGCAAAGGTTTCGCAGTCGTCGATCTCGACGAACTTGTAAAAAGCGACGACATCGTAAGTAGTCGGATTCTCAGTCAGTTCAGCCATGGTTGATTCAAGGCCCGAAGGGGATTGAGGGCTATCAAAGGGGGCAATTTGAGGTCGAATTCAGGACGAAAGCACAAAAAAGCACCCGCCGAAGCGAGTGCCCTCTCGTGGGAATGAACTGTGCTGAGGATCAGCGTCGGCGGCGCGTGCTGACCAGACCTGCGAGTGCGAGCATCCCAGCTCCAGCAGGGGCTGGAACAGTGGTGTACTCGTAGTTTACTGTGATGTCTCCTGTATGGGAGAGGTCGAGGTAGTCGACGAAGAGGCCGTAATACGGGTCTCCGCCGAACGGACCACCGAATGGGCCGTCTGGTGGATTGTTCGGATCGACGACCCAGTTCGGATCGTTGACCCACTGGAAGAATCCTTCGATGAATCCGCCGAGGAAGGTGTTGAGGGTTCCGGTGCCTGTGAATGCGTCGAACATGCGTTGGTCAAACTCAGTTGATCCGTCGTAGCTCGCGTCGAAGACGAAGCTGTCGGAGATGTTGAACTGCTGTGTGTCGATCCCACCGTTGTTGTACCCATCGGAGATGCCGAGATCTGAGGTGACGACATCGAAGATCGCTCCAGGTCCGATGAATGGCGGTCCTGGATTGCCGTCCCCGCCGCGTCCTTCGGAGAGTCCAAACTGGTGAAGCGCGATGAATCCGGTATCGAGCAACCAATCGCCGGCATTGATTGCGGTGTATCCATTGCTCTGCATCTGAAGATCAAGCGAGATGGTTTGGTCGTAGGACAGGGAGAGTCCTGTGAGCTCGCGGGTGCCTCCCATGGTGTCGAACTTCTCGAAGGAGACGAATGCTCCGTCGAAGCCGCTGTCGAACGAGACGACTTGGCTGATGACCTCGGCTTGAGCGAGCGTGCTCAGTGCTGAGAGGGTCAGGATTCCGATGGCGTGTTTCATAATCTTTCCTCGTGTTTCAAGTGTTGGCGTCGTGGCCTTTGGGTGAATGCGTGGTTTGGTTCTTGTCCCGATCAAATCGGGCTGTTTTTCGAAGATAACGAGGAATGAGGGGTGTGTCAATATTCTTTAGAGAAATATTTAGAGATTTTTTAGAGAATGCTCAGTTCAGGCGTGATCCGGGCTGAAATTCAGATATACTTGGTTTATGACCCAGAAATCAGGTTCAAAATCCGGTTTTTCACAAGATGCGGTGATTTGCGTGCGACACGCGCAAGCCGCGTTTTCGGAGCTGCTTTCTGGAGCGGGGCTTGGCGGAGCGCGTCCGACGGAGATTGGGCGGATCTTGGGACTCGACAAGACGCTTGCTTGGAAAGTCTCACGATTCTCGGATACCGAGGATCTGGTCAAAGCCGTCAAGCACATTCCAGGTCCTGGAGGGGTGGAGATTGTGCTCAAGGCGGCACAGGAAAATGGGGTCACTCAAGAACGGATCAACGCGGTCCGCGAAGCGAACAAAGCGTTCCGTACCTTTGTTCGGCAGAACGCTGGGGATCGGAGGTCATTCGAGGCGATGCTCGCCGCGGGTGGTCGGGACTCGGCGATTGAGCTTGAGGAACGACGCGCGTTCTACCGATCGGGGTCCGCAATCTGGGGGGTGCGTGCTCGCGTGCAGTTCTTGACGCTTGTGCTTCGTCCATCTCAGGTCGATGAGGATCGGATTGATGTGCTGCAGCTGAGCGGGTTTATTGACTTTGAGCGATTGCGGAGCGATGTGCCTTGGATTATCCGTCGGCTGTGGACCTCGGACACTGAGGGGACGAAGGACTCGACATTCAAACGCGAGGCGCTGTATCCGCAAGAAGCGGGGAAGCATGCGCTGCCGATGATTCCGGAGTTTTGTTCGGAGCCGATTCCAGAAATCCATCAGTTTGAGGGCGCCGATGGGGTGCTCTATGACGAGATCGCGCCGGGGGCGGTTGGGAAGCATGGGGCGCTTACCTGTGTATCAGGAGAGTTGTACCACAGTGCGCTTCCCAAGCATTGGAATCCGGAGAACACCTTTGGTCGCTACGAGCTGATGCTGCGGACTCCTGTGGAGTCGGTGGTGTTTGATATCTATGTGCACAACGAGCTCACGCAGTTTGGGGACTTTGATCGTGCGCTCTATGGACTGCTTGAGGATCGTCCGGGATCTGGACGCGGCAAGACGCACAACGCGCCGATGATTGCGGCACAGCCTGCACAACGGATGGGTCCCCCACCATCGCCTCCGATTCCGCAGTGCTCGAAGATTCGTGATTACAGCAAGATGATCCACAGCTCGCTGGAGCGGGCGGGTTGGGACTCGGTGGATGCGTTCCGGGGATACCGTTGCGAGCTTGAATATCCATCGACTCCGGCGTGCTTGACGATGGAATGTCCGATCTTCAAGCAAGATTCACAGGACTGAATCGCTCGAGAATGTGACATGTGTAAAAACAAATACGCCCCGCATAAGCGGAGCGTTTTTCGTGGGAAGTGGAGGGCAGGGGACTTGAACCCCTAACTTCCAGCTTGCAAAGCTGGCACTCTACCAATTGAGTTAGCCCCCCAGGGCTATTTCCTGAACAGGTCTATCGACCGGATCGGGGCATGAGTGTAGCCCCAATTCAATCCGCCGGCGAGTTGGTCAAGACGGAATCTTGCATTCAGATGCGATAGGATGCGGCCATAGGAGATTTTTATGCGCGACCACCTGCTTCAAACCCGATTTTTGATCCGTTCTGCCGTCTTTGCGTCGCTTGTCGCTGTGGGAGGGGCTGTCCACGCACAGGATGAGACACAGGACGCGACACCAGATGGGACTGAGCGGGAGGTCGAGGGCATCGCTGAGAGCGATGGGCCTGGCGTGATCCTCTCGCTTGATCTCAAGGGGCAGTTCACGGCTGAAGCGGACTTTGATAACGCATCGGGGGGGACGATCGAATCAACCTCGTTTGGAGCGGATCTTGGGATCATGGTGCCGATCGACGAGCGTGCTCGATTGATGCTGACCTTTGGGGTTGGGATCACGGATTACGACATCACTCCAGCAGTTGGAGCGGTGGGCACCACGGCGGCAACGGTGGGTACGCAGTTCGACACTGTGATGGAGTACAACTTCAATGGGATGTACTCTCGTGCGATGAACGCGAAGACCTCGTTTTTTGTCGGCGGCGGTGTTGGGTTTGCCGCGGAGGGTGGTGGGAGCGATGGGTTTCTTTGGAATGCGCTGGGTGGGTTCTCGCACAAGGTGAATCCGAAGCTGAGTGTGGGGCTTGGAGTTGGGGTGTTCTCTCGTATTGAAGATGATGTGCGGATTCTGCCGCTGCCTCAGATTTCGTATCAGATTGATGAGTACTGGTCGATCGGGAGCACAGGTCCAGGCGCTCGGCTCAACTACAAATGGAGCGATCAGCTCGGGATGGGGATCCAAGCGAAGTTCGACGGCAAGAGCTTCCGCATCGATGATGACAACACGCTGGTTCCCGATGGTGCGGTGAACATCAGCGGCGTGCCTGTGTCGTACTACATCGACTACAAGGGTGGCGAAAACTCGCGTGTCTCGCTGTTTGCGGAAGTGGGTGCCGTGCTTGGCGCTTCGATGGAAGTGCTCAACAGCTCAGGCAACACGGTCATCGACGAGGACATCGATCCGTCGGTGTTTGTCGGCGCGGGATTGAAGATTCAGTTCTGAAGAACAGCTGATTATCTATCCGGCTCGCCGCTGGGTTGGGGTGGGACCTGCTGCTCGATGACGGAGAGTGCTGGGAGGCGCTCTTGGATCGGTGGTGCGTCGCGCGTGGTGCAGGTCAGGAGCATCGGAGGATCGAACGGGCGATCCTCGGGACCGACTGGGACTGCGGCGATGCTTTGGATCACGCTCGCGCCTTCGACGGCTTCTGCGAACGCGGTGTATCGACCATCGAGGAAGCTTGTGCCGTCTCTTGAGAGTGCGACGAATACCTGTGAGCCGTTGGTGTCGGGGTTGGAGTCTCGCGCCATGGAGAGGACACCGAAGTCGTGCGGCAGGTTTGAGTCTTCGAGATCGATCATGTATCCGGGTCCGCCTGAACCGGTGCCGGAGAGGTCACCAACTTGGATGACGAAGGGGTTGCCGTTGGGGAGTTTGGCAACGATGCGATGGAAGATGATGTTGGTGTAGAACCCGCCTTGGGTGAGGTGCAGGAAGTTGTACGCGGTGTTGGGGGCGGCATCTGGACGCAAGCGGTACACGATCTGTCCCATGCTCGTGTTCATGACGACTTCTTGATCAACATAGATGCGGAATCCTGAGAAGGTGACTTCGCGGAGCCCGCTTTCTCGTTTGCCTTGCGCGTGGAGCGCAGGGATTCGTTTGTCCTCGAAGACGACCTCTCCCTTTCTGGGATCTTCGGTCAGGTTCATAGTGGTGGGTTCAGCGAGGACGGCTCGGTTTGGGGTGACGAGCGGCTGGAGAACGAGGGGCGCGCCTGTGGGGACGCCGTCGAGTTCAAGTTGTGCGTAGGTGACGGTTTTGGGTTTGCTTTCCCAGAGGTGCGGGAGGAGACTTGTCAGATCGACTCTCCCTGAAGCGGCGGGGACTTTGTGTGTCCATTTTCTGGTCGCGGGGTCGTAGAGGTGGATGGTGACTTCGCCGTGGAAATCATCGGGAACATCGATCTGAATAGGGACGCGTTGACCAACCCCGAAATACAGACGCTCTGGGGTGAGCTGGGCGAATGCCGAGCTTGGAGCGATCAGGAATGCGATGAGGATCAGCAGCGGGTGGAGAGCGCGTGTGGTGTTCATATAGAGGAGAGTATACGAGAACTGAGCGCACGGAGAACGCTTCGGGGCTCATATTGCATTTGAAGGATGGTCTTGCGTCGGTGTGACGCTGATCGCAAGTGCGTTTCGCTGGTGACTATTCGACCGGGCGTGGGCCACCGTCGAAGAGTTGCCAGGTCTGGTTGGTGTTGCGAACAACAGTGTCCTCGGTGCGTGAGGCGACCGATTGGAGGATTTCGCTGTTGGCGTCGTCGAACCATTTGACGGAGAGACCAGCCGCGAGGATATTGAGTCCATTCTCGTGGTTGAGGTCTTCGATCGAGCGGAGCGAATCGGTGACCATCGCGTCGGTGCTCTTCATGTTGTACAGGTGACGCTGTCCAGTTGGACCGATGCCTCTGTATTGGTAGTTTGCGATGATCTCGCTATCGGTGCTGAAGTTCCATTGATCTTCGTACGCTTCGAGCGTGTTGGATCCGGTATGGCTTGGGCAGTAGTAGACACCGGGAGCGCTGACATAGCTCTTGTAGAACAAGAGACCAATGCCATCCCATTGATCCCATTCGCGAGCATTGAACTCGTTTGGATCTGTTCGGATGGTGTCCATCAGATGCGGATTAACTGCTTGGGTGTTCCGACTCTCTGGGCTCTTGAGGTAGACGCTCGAGGGGAGCATCGACTTGTTGTCTTCGGCGTAGAGGTTCATGCCGAGACCGATCTGCCTCATATCTGAGGAACAGATGACCTTGCGAGCGGACTCGCGAACCATCGAGATGCTTGGGAGCATGATGCTGATCAACAAGATGATGACTGTGAGTGACACGAGGACATCGATCAGACTGAATCCGTGCGCAGCGCGGAGACCTTGCGGTGAGGGCGTCAAGTTTTTGAGTTCTGGAGTCACGAGGTAGACCACTTTCTGTATCCAAGAATCGGTTGTTCAGTCCTGCTGGATGAACTTGCAATTCTCGGACCCGGCCGATTTGTGCTCGGCCACACCATACTAACGCATTGCTAGGATAATGGGTTCAGGATTTTTATGCAAGCACAAACCACGCGCAATTGAACCAGAATTGTGTTCTATTACGAACATTACGCAAACATCGAGATGAATTCTTCCAGAAATTTACTTGATTCAATGACTTGCAAGCATCCGCTTGACTGTGGTAGCGTATAGGTCGGTGGCCTGTGGTCGTTTCGCAGGCACCGGGCACGCTCGTGGACCCGGTATATATGAATAGAGAATCGGAACAACCCGGAAGCAATCAGCCCTCGAAAGGGGCTGAGGGCAGTACGCCTCCACCTAAGGCGAGCGATTTCACGGGTCAAGGCAGGATCGATTTCGAGCTGATGCAACGAGTAGCAGCGAATCAGGAAGCCGGTGTCGGCGAGCTCTACGACCGTTTCGGGTCGTTGGTCTTCCGAATGGCAATCCAGTCGCTCCCAACTCGGGACGAAGCTGACGACGCGGTCCAAGAGATCTTTGTCCGTTTGTGGAAGACTGCGGATCGGTACGATCCACGGAAAGCCGCACTGGTCACATGGGTCATGCTTCTGACTCGTAGGCATCTTGTTGACAAGCTCCGTCGGAAGCGGGCTCGGATCAAGACCTCGCTCTTTGACGATGGGAGCACGGGAGCACAAGGGAACGGGCGGAATACGCCTGTGACCAAAGAAATTTCGGCTCGGATGGAAAAGGACGAGAACTTCAAGGCCTTGATGATCCGAGTTGAGACATTACCTGAACTACAGCGCACGGTTGTTATGCGTGCGTACCTTGGCGGGCAAACGCTCCGTCAGATTAGCGACGAACTTGAGACCCCATTGGGCACGATTAAATCAGCACTGAGCCGAGCACTCGTTCGACTCCGTGAACGCACAGAAGAAGAAGTTTCCTCATGAATACCCAAGAACTCATCGAAAGCACCATGCTCCACACCCTCGGTTTGCTGGAGGACCATGAGATCGAGGAATACGAAGCGGCGTATGCCGCGGCTCCTGAATCGGTGCAGTTGCTTGTCCGCGAAGAAGCGATTCGCATGAGTGACTTTGGTGATCTGATGCCTTCAAACGAACCTGATCCTGCGCTGCGTGAGCTCGTGGTGTCTGCTGTTCGTGCTGCGATGCGTGAGCAAGAGAACGAGGTTCGGATTGCTGGTCGGATTGATCACAACACCGCTCGTCAGACCACGCATATGACTGAGCAACGCACAGAACGCAGAGCACAACCCAAGCTTTCGACCACCCCTCGCGTGCACCGTTTGTGGCGTGCGTCGACGATCGGGTTTGCTGCAGCGACGATCGCGCTGAGCGTGGTTTGGACCAACAACAACCAGGCGTACAACCAATCGCCGGACGCGTTGATCGGTCAGCTGTATGACAACATCGGTGCTGAGTTCCTTGAATCAACACTGTTCGACCCTACGACCCAGCATGTGTCGATGGTTTCGATGGAGAACGGCTCCAAAGCAGTCGCGTCGGTTTGGCACAACGAGGCATGGGGCAAGGCTCGTTTGTTTGTCAAGAACATGAAAGCGACGGAGGACAACCCGTACCGCTTGGTTGTGCTTGATGCGAACGGCGAGATCGTCCGCGAGGTGAAGACCTTTGCATCACAAGGCGAGTTGCAGGACTTTGAAGTCCAGGTGAACCTGAAGGACGATCGTCGGCTTGCGATCTACAAAGGCATCAGCGATGCGATTGATGAGAGCCAACCTGTGATGAAGACGATTGACTCGAACATCTGATCGGTCCTGCACGCCTCTCTCTGCTGCAGCGATCAGACTGACTGATTGAAACTGTATTGAAGAACACCACAACCGCCGCATGAGTCGAACTCATGCGGCGGTTTGCGTTTGATGGGTGATGATTGTTGAAACTGATTCGATTGAATCAGTTGTCCTTGCCTTCCACTTCCCATGAGTCTTCATCGAAGAGCGGCTCAACGCGGGTGTCGCGTTCGAAGTTGGCTTTCGCTTTGGCCATCCGTCTCCAGAAGACGCCTCCGAAGAGGAATGTTGCGAATGAGGAGCCGCCGAAGATCATGCCTGCGGTTTCGATGCGTGCTGTGTCGAGCGGAGCGTCTCCCGATTGGGCTTGGTTCTGGATCGAGGTGAGTGCGCCGTCGATGCGCCGGGCGCGAGCTGCGTTCGCTTGGCTCGTCAGGGTCAACGCGTAGGTGTCGAGGATTCGTTGTGTTTGGGCGGCACCGTTGCCTCTGTATTCCAGTTCGATCTTTCCTGGCTCAGCACTGACGACATCGAGCGACTCGCTCATGTGGGCGCTGAGTGTGCCTGGGACGCTGAGGTCGGTGATGCCTCGCCCTTTCATTCGCTTGGCGGCTTGCTCGACAAACTGCGGATCGGTGACGAGCTGCTCGACATAGCCTTGCCATGACGCGAGGTCTTCGGCGGACATTGTGCGCTCTCCCGCTTGGGCGACGAGCGTGACGCGAGAGGCATAGGTCCCCGGCATCACCTGTCCCGCGATGAACCAGCTCGCGCCGGCGATCATCATCAGGAGCAGCCCCAGACCTGAGAGGCCCAGCAGGGTTCCTGAGCGTGCTTCGCGTTTCGCGAGCTTTGCTTGGGCATCGGAGATTGCTTGATACGCGTCAACAAGCTCGGCTCGTTTCAGGAGAACCTTCTCGCACTGGTCGTATCGATCGCGGAGTGCTTCGGTGGCGCGGCGGACCTTGTCGGACTGCGCGTGGAGGATGGATTTGACGCGATCCAAACGCTGACGACGGGACACAATCCACTCGTCGCTCATCGCGGTGTCTGCGGACGCTTTGGATTCCAGCTTCTCGTTGAGTGACGCGATCATGTCGACGAGTTCTTGCTCGCGTGCGTTTGATGCGTCGAGGAGTTCTCCCAGACGCGTGATTTGCGATTGTGACTCCTCGGAGCTTGCTTGCTCTTTGAGGAGTTCGTTGGAGAGTTCGTCGTACTTGGAGCGGATCTGCGCGACTTGCTTGGTGCGTTCTTCGAGCTTGCTCTCGAGCTCAGTGATTTTGGTCTGGAGCTCGCCGGTCGAGTCTTCGAGCTGCTTTCCGGCGTTTGTTGCTTGGTCGATGGTGGACTTGAGCTCGGTTTCAAGCTGCTCTCGTGCGCTCTGAGCAGACTTGAGTTCGGACTGGGTGCTCGCGAGCTCTTCGGTGAGTTTGGTGATCTGCGCTTGCGAGGATTCGAGTTCTTTGACTGCATTGTCGCCTGCGGATTGGATCTGCGATTGGAGCTCATCGGCGCGTGCTTGCGCGGCTTCAAGTTGCTCGGTGGTTTGGTCGAGCTTGAGCTGGATCTCTTGGACATGCTCATCCGATGGCGCGGTGGCGAGTTCCTCCTGCGCCTCTTGGAACATGGACTCGGTTTCTTTGAGCTTCGCTTTGAGGTTCGAGATTTCTTGAGCGGACTTCGCGTTGGACTCGTTGAGCGATTCGAGTTCCAGGATGGAGTTGTTCGCGGCTTCGAGTTCTTGGGCACGCGACGATGCGAGTGCTTCGATTTCTTCGATGCGTTCGAGTGCGTGCTGCATCGCTTCGTCGTGGGCATCGATTTTCGCCTGCGCCTCGTCAAGACGGTTCTGGAGCTCGTCGACGAGTTTGAGTGATTCATCCTCGTCGGCGTTTGCTTTTTCCGTCATCTCGGCAAGTTTTTTCTCGAGACGGCCCGCTTGAACCGCGAGCTCTTCGACGGCTTTGTTGCGCTCTTTGAGTTCGATTTCTCGTCCACCCAGGGTTGCTTTGGTCTGCTCAAGATCCTGAGAAAGCTGCTCGATCTGGGCTTCAAGCTGGCTGTCTTGCTCGATGCGCTCCTTCGCGATGCGTTCGAGCTCAGCGAGTTCTTCTTTGCGCGAGGAGAGCCCTTCGAGTTGTTTGTCGAGTTCTTCGACGCGCTCGTCGATTTGCTTGGATTTGGTCTCGACGATTGCTTCGAGACCCTCGATGGATTCGGCGTGTTGTGCAAGCTGGGATTCGCGTTGTTCGAGTCCTGAGGTGCGCTGGGCGATTTCGCTCTCTCGTTCTTCGAGTTCTTGGCGCATTTCTGCGAGTTCGACTTCGCGTGCTGAGAGTTCGGTTTCTCTTGCTTCAATCTGCTCGGCGGTTTCTTCGATCTGGGCGCGGCGGAGCGAGAGTTCTGCGGAGAGTTTGCGTTGTTCTTCGTGCGCACCACGCAAGGCGTCGAGCTGTTTCTCGACCGATTCGATGGCGCCGAGGACTTCGTCGGAGTCCTTCTGTGGCTTGAGCTCTGGGGAGTGCGGGTCGTGACTGTTGTGCTTGCCTCGGGGAGTCAGTCTCCCTGTCTTGTGGATCGATTGGTTGTCACTGTCATTCATCATGAATCCTCCCTGTCCCTGCCGCGTTGAGCCGGTAGCGGACCCCAGTAGCGAGCGGGGTCGAAGTCGCAATCGTCTGCATCGGATCGCTGTATCAACTGTTCTATATCTTGTTTTGGAATGCGCAAAAATCGCAGACTTCGTCGAGCGGATTGGACGGGCTGTTCTGGTTGGGCGAGTTGCAATGGTGATCGGACCATCCGCTCGAACTGTGCTCCGTCCGATCACGCTTGTTGTTGAGGACGCATAGAGTCTCTTCTATGGCACCGATTCAACTGCAGAACGACACCTTCCAGCTGTGCTTTGATCCTGAGAAGGGGTGCACGATTGAATCGCTCCGCCTTAAGGGAGCTGAGGGTGTGTGGGCGCCGGTGCTCCGCGAGGGGGCGGATGGTGAATCGAGCTTCTTGATGCTGCCTTGGACGAATCGGGTAAAGGATGCACGGTTTGGATTTGGGGGCAGGGACTACACACTGGTCGCGAATCATCCGGATGGGACGGCGATTCACGGCGTCGGTAGGGACCTGGCGTGGGGGATCGCGGATCGGTCGCCTTACTCCGCGCGATGCGTGCTTGACAGTCGATTGCACGAATCTGTGGATTGTCCATTCCCGTTTGGTGCGGTGTTTAGGGTGGAGCTTGGTGCTGACTCGGTTGACATTGAGCTTGATGTGACGAATCTTGGTAAGGATCCGATGCCTTGCGGGGTTGGACACCATCCGTATTTTATGCGGACCTTGTTTGATGATCGGGACGAGTTGTTCGTGCAAGCGGGAGTCGCAGGGCGGTATCCGTGTGAGGACCAGATCCCGATTAGTGCATGCGAGGATGACGAGGTGAGCACGATGCTCCGCGAGGGTGGGGCGATCGGGAATCCGAATCTTGATGATGTGTTTGGAGGTTTTGATGGGCGTGCTGAGCTTGCGTGGGGCGCGAGCGGCGTGCGGTGTGTGATGGAATGCAGCGATGCGTTTGGGCATCTTGTGGTGTTTACGCCGAGGGATGAAACCATATCTAAGACTCCCTCACTATCTGAGACTCCCCCACTGCCTTGGGTGTGTGTTGAGCCGGTGACGATGGTGAATGATGCGTTCAATAGTGCTGAGGGGTCGGAGCGGACTGGACTTCGCGTGTTGAATTCGGGGGAAACGCTCCGGACGAGCATGCGGCTGCGGTTTGAACATGATTGAACACATCAATTGACTGTGCGGGGCAACCAATGATGCTTGGGCTGGTATCCCATGGATCGATGCTGAGACTTTCTTGATTGCGACAAGTTTTGTGACAGGAAACATGTCCTTAAGCATCCGTGTGTTGGTCTGCAACACCTTTGAACTGCACAGGAGCAATTGATGTCTACATTGACCACAGTACTCGCGGCGGCGGTTGGATTGACCGCGTCGATCCTCGCGCCGAATCCTACATCTGATACCAATGATGGACTCATTGCTGAACTTGCGAAGCAAATCCGCGATAACTATGTGTTCCCGAAGATCGGGCAAGCGACGGCGGATCACTTGCTTGCGCAGTCACGCGATGGTGTGTATGACGGCTTGAACGACGAGCAACTCAGCGCCAGACTCAATGAAGAACTCCGCGATTTCACGCACGACCTGCACTTTGGTGTTCGGATGCTTCCAAGCGATTGGAAAATGAGCGAGGATGCGGAAACAGAGGACGAAGAGGAATGGCAGCCCCTCACTCCGGAGCAGATCGCGGAGATTCGGCTGATCAATGCGCCCAACGGATTCACGCATGTTCAGCGGCTCGATGGGAACATCGGGTATCTGGAGATGACCGGATTCCATCAGTATGACATGGCGCGGGAAGACGCGGATGCCGCGATGCAACTGCTTGCTGGGTCGAGCGCGTTGATTGTTGATCTGCGGAAGAACGGGGGCGGAGATCCCGCGACTGTGCAGCATGTGTCGAGTTATTTGTTTGATCCGGATGAGCCGGTGCATTTGAACTCGTTGTACTTTCGTCCGACGGATGAAACAACAGAGTACTGGACGCACAGCGAGATCAATACGCGGTATGCGATGCCTGAAGTTCCGGTGTATGTGTTGACGAGTTCGTACACCTTCTCGGCCGCGGAGGAGTTTTCGTACAACCTGCAATCGCTTGAGCGCGCGACGATCGTTGGTGAAACGACTGGAGGCGGGGCGCATCCGATCAATCGGGTGGTGGTTGACAATCGGTTCTCGGTGAGCATCCCTGTGGGACGAGCGATCAATCCGATTACGCAGACCAACTGGGAGGGGACGGGGGTGCATCCGGATATTGCTGTTCCTGCGAGCAAGGCGCTTGATACCGCGATTGAGAAGATTCTGACGAAGCTGGTTGAGCAGGGCGATGAGAATGCTCGATGGGGATTGATCAGTCTCCAGAGTCAGAACAATCCGATCACGCTTTCGGCGTCTGATCTCGCGGAGTATGCTGGGCAATACACCGATCGAGAGCTGATGGTCGAGGACGCGACGCTCAAGTATCGTCGGAAGGGGCGTCCGAGTTGGAGTTCGCTGATCGCGCTCGGAGAAGATCGGTTTGTGATTGATGGGTACGACGGCTTTTTGATGACCTTTGAGCGTGATGGACGCGGGAACATCACGCGGATCGTTGGGTCGTATCAGCAAGGGCATTCGGACAGTTCGGATCGGGAGTGAATGCCGATGGGTGGGTGCAGACGGACGGGTGCGGTGGGTATGATGGTTCATGACCACATTCCTGCTCAAAACCGAACCTGATTGCTACAACTACGACATGCTCATCAAGGACAAACGCACGCACTGGGACGGCGTGCGGAATCCCACAGCATTGATGCACATGCGAACCGCGAAGAAGGGTGACGAGGCGTTCATCTACCACACGGGCAAAGAGAAACGCATCGCGGGACTCGCGAAGATTGTCAGCGATGTGTACGAGGATCCGGAGAATCCTGGGTTGACAGGGAAGGGTGAGCTGAAAGGCCCATTGTTTGACATCAAGCCGATGAAGGCGTCGACGAAGGTGCTGACGCTCAAGGACATCAAGAATGATGGTCGGTTTGACGACTTTGATCTGGTGAAACTCTCGCGGCTCAGCGCGATGCCGGTGCCTCCGAAGCTTGATAAGTTGCTCCGCAAGATGTGCGGGCTTGATTGAGCAGCCGGGTTGATTTACAGCTTTGAGTACCGGTTGCGGATCGCGTCGAACTGAACATCGCGTGCGTGCTCGAACGCGGGGAGGGTGACCTCGTCGTTGAAGTAGTGCAGGATGTGGTCGAGGCCTCCAGATTTAAAGAGCTCTGTGAATACTTCGACGGCGTCTGGCCAGTACTGGGTGCCCATCCCGGCTTGGAGCTCGATCAATGCGAGTTCCGCGGCGCGGTCTCCGAGCACCTCTCTGTATGGACGAACGGAAGTCATCGCATCAAACGAATCGATCACGGCGAACATGCGCGCGCCGATGGGGATGTCCTCGGCTTTGAGTTGGAAGGGATAACCAACTCCATCCCAACGCTCATGGTGGTAGCGGACGAGGTCGAGGATGGGTTCTTCGGTGACATCGAGGTCGATCATGCGTGCGTAGCCAGACACTGGGTGGTACTTGATGATCTCGAACTCTTCGTCGGTGAGTTTGCCGGGCTTCTGGAGGATGTGGTCTGGGAGGTCCAGCTTTCCGATGTCGTGGAGAGCCGCGGCTTGGGTGATCAGCGCGATCTGTTCGTGGTCGATGCTCAGGGATTCTGCCATCGCTCTTGTGTACAGCACAACGCGCCAAGTGTGCGCGGCGGTGGAGAGATCTTTGCGTTCGATCTGCTGAACAAGGTTTTGGACGACTGCTGGATCCATCGGAAGACTGAACTCCTTTGGAGAGCGGTTTATTTGTTCTTGTTCGCTGCTTTAGTCATTGTTGAGCATCGAGAACATGTCCGCTTGTTGGTCTGCGAGGTAGCTCGATCGGACGAGTGGTCCGGAGACGACGAGCTTGACGCCTTTGGATTCGCCGACCAGCTTGTATTCTTCGAACTCGTCGGGGTGGACCCAGCGGTCGATCGGGAGGTGGTTGCGGGTGGGCTGTAGGTACTGACCGATGGTGATGATGTCGCACGCATCGCCTCGCGATTGGTCGTGCTTGTCGCGTGGTCCGGAGTGATCGGCGGTCATCGCGACGAGGTCGTCGAAGAGCTCGAAGACTTCTTCTTTGCGTTCACCGATCCCGACCATGATGCCGGTCTTGGCGACGGCGCCTTGTGCTTTGACGCGTTTGAGGAGTTCCATCGTGCGCTCGTATCGGGCGCTTGGGCGCACGGCTGGATGACATCGGCGGACGGTTTCGAGGTTGTGCGCGATGATGTTGGGCTGCGCGTCGATGACCATCTGCAGCGCGGCTTCGTCGCCTTTGAAGTCTCCGATGAGGACCTCGATGGACATGTCGGGGCATGCTTCTCTGGTTCTCAAAATGGTTTCGGCCCAGATCCCTGCTCCTCCATCGGGGACATCGTCGCGATCGACGGAGGTGATGACGATGTGCTTGAGTCCAGCACCTCTGAGTGACTCGGCGACTCGGCGTGGTTCATCTTTGTCGATCGCGGCGGGTTTGCCTGTTTTGACATTGCAGAATCCACAGGCGCGGGTGCAGGTGTCGCCGAGGATCATGATGGTCGCGATCCCGCGCGCCCAGCATTCGCCCATGTTTGGACAGGCGGCTTCTTCGCAGACGGTGTGGAGATTGTGGGAGTCGATGTTCGCTTTGGTGGCGCGGAAGTTCTCGCCTCCAGGGAGTTTGGCTTTGAGCCAGCTCGGTTTCTTTTTGACGCTCAGGTGATGGACGGCGTCGTCCTCGTTGTTGAGGATCATGGAGTTGAGGGAGAAGGTGGGTTTGAGGGTGCGGATGGGGTCGCCGCCGAGGGGGCGCGGGTGGCGAGCGAGGGTCCGGGATTCCCCTGATTTGCTGGACCTTTGGGTCGAGGCGGTCTGGTTTGGGGTTGGGAGATCGTTGGTCATTGTGAGAGTTTATGTCGGAGAATTGGGGGATTGGAGAACGGCGGGGATCTTTCGGTCGTACGACAGCATGTTGATTGTTGCGCTCCGGGAGACTGGAGCGAGGGGACGGGCCGCGCAATCCTTTCTCTACGACCGAAAACGATGCGTTTTTCGGGGTCGGAATCAACTTGGATGGTCCCGCTGGTCGATGGAGCGGGTTGAGAGAACCGCGTAATTTGTCCGTCGGGTGCTACACTAGTGGGATCAGGCGGATCGGGCAGGTTCTTGTCGGTTCGTCGCAGTGCCCGCTGTCTCGCACGAAGGTGTGAATTGATATTGCTCAGGAGTGAACTTGTGTCCAATCAAATGTCGCAACTCAATGGAATGAAGCCTTCGGGCGCCGGACGCAGACCACGCGCTCTGGGATTGCTCGCTTTCCCACTTGCGGCGATGCTTGTCCCGCTTGGTGGGTGCATCAGCAACGATTCGTTCTTGAATCCGAGTGTGACTGGACGCTGGGAACACACTCCGACGCGCGTTCCAATCCTTGAGCACCTCGCGGCGATTGAAACCCCAGATGAAGAGTGGGTTGAAATTTCAGAGATTACGGCTGAGGACCTCACCCCTCAAACCACTGTTTACCGCGTAGCTCCGGGTGATATCCTGACTTTGAGCATCTGGGATGTGATCGCGACCAACCAGGTCGAAACGCTCCCTCGTCAGGTCGACCCCAACGGATATGTCGAAATTCCCCAGATCGGGCGTGTCTTTGTCTCTGGATTGACTGAGAAGGAAGTTGAGCAAAGGCTCGCTGAATCCATGTTGAATCTGGTCGCAGATCCGCTGGTTTCGGTGGTCGTTGAGCAGCGTCGTGAGCAGACCTTCTATCTGCGTGGAAATGTCTCGGCACCCGGACCCTATGTTGTTCCCAGTACAGACTTTAGACTCTTGCAGGGGCTTGTCGGAGCTGGTGATATCCCTCAGTTTGTGAAAGAAATCTATGTCATTCGGCAGGTTCCTTTGAATGACTCTGTCAGCACAATCGAGCAGGAGGCACAGCCGACTCCTGGATTGCCGAATCAGTTTGATCAGCAGGAAGGTGAAGATCTTCTTGATGTGATCGACGACCTTTCGAGTCCGGGGATGATGTCAGGGGCTGGCAATGGTCTTGTTGCTCCGATGGCTCAGCCTGGTGCGGATCCGTTGATTGATCTGATTGATCCGGTCGCACCTGCTCGTGGATCGGATGAAAACAACCGAAACTCCGCAGAATCGGGTGATTCGTCGGATTCTCCGATGCTGACCCCTCGCTGGCGCTTTGTCGATGGGCAGTGGGTTCGGGAGAGCATCCCGGTCGCGGCTCGTCGGAAGATTGCTGCTCGGAATGACTCCATGACCCCTTCGGATTCTCGCGGGCAGCTGTTTACCCAGCGTGTGGTTCGTGTGCCTGTTGGGCCTTTGGTTGCTGGTGACGCTCGGTACAACATTGTCCTGCGTCCCGGCGATATCGTCAGCGTGCCTCCTTCACCGATCGGGAATGTGTATATCGACGGCCAGGTGAACGCGCCGGGTGTGTACAACCTCCCTGTGACCGGCCGATTGACTTTGACTCGCGCGATTACCAGTGCTGCGGGGCTCAATGGTGTTGCGATCCCTGAACGCGTGGACCTGACTCGGATCGTTGGTGTCAACGAGCAAGCGACGATTATGCTGAATCTCCGGGCAATTCAGGAGGGTACACAGCCTGATGTGTACATTAAGCCGGATGATCGGATCAATGTGGGCACGAACTTCTGGGCGACCCCTCTTGCGGTGCTTCGTTCGGGATTCCGGACCAACTACGGGTTTGGCTTCTTGCTTGACCGCAACTTTGGTAATGATGTGTTTGGTGCACCTCCGGTGAACCGGACCAACTGATTCCGCGCAATCTCTGCGAACTTTGGGTTGGGATGAGCCGTACACGGTGGTGTGTGGATGGTGTTTGTGCATCAATTCTTGCGTAGATCTTCTTCGCGCATGATTGTGCGCCAATCATCCAGAACCGGCGAACCAAAGCAAAGAATCACCTGTTATTGGCCGATCATCAGGCTACCTATTTATGACACCAACCAACACCCCATCCCAGACTGCAAGTGCTGCTCAATCGGACACCGATGAGGGTCTCATCTTTGGGATTTTTACGCGTCAGGGGATGATGCTCACGGCGATGCTTGGGGTGGTCTTTGTCTGGTTGTTCCATCAATGGTTCTTGTTCCAAATCAAGGTGAGTTGGGAGAACAAGGAAGATTGGGGACACGCGTTGGTGATCCCTTTGATATCTGGATACTTTCTTTGGCAATCACGAAAGCAGATTGCTGAGACGAAGACGAGTGTGTTCTGGCCGGCGCTTGTGCCGTTCTTGGTGGGGATTCAGGCGTACGCGTATAACCTGTTTTTCATCAGCAACCCGATGCTCCAAGGATTCTCGATGGTTCTGTCGCTTGGATCGCTTGTGCTTTTGTGCACTGGTCCTGCGATGCTTCGGTATGCGTTTCTACCGATCTTATATTTGATTCTGATGGTGACGATCGCGGATGCGATTATGTTGCAGGTGACATTCAAGCTTCAGTTGCTCGCATCCCAGGGTTCTTGGTTGATGCTGAGTCTGATTGGGGAGCCGTTTGGTTGGTTCTCGGTTGATCTTGTTGGGAACCGGTTGGACATCATGACGAGCTCGGGTGAGATTCATCCTTTGAATGTTGCAGAGGCGTGCTCCGGGATGCGGATGGTTGTCGCGTTCTACGCGCTTGCGGGTGCTGTAGCGTTGCTCGGATGCAGTCAATGGTGGCAACGGATCGCGTTGATCCTGCTTGCTGGTCCGGTTGCAATCCTGATGAACATGGTCCGCGTGACTGTGCTTGGTTTATTGACGCTTGTGGATGCGGATCTTGCATCCGGAGATGCGCACACGATCATCGGGACGATTCTGCTTGTCCCATCGCTTGGATTATTCTTGGGGGTTGTCTGGATGCTCAATCGGATCATCGGGACTGGGAAGGAAGTGACGGCATGACGAACTCCACTCGGAAACGCGGGAGTGTGCTTGTGTGCGGGCTGGCCGCGGGTGTGATGGTTGCGGCATCGGTGGGGATCAGCGCATACATCAAGATTGCGGATCTGCATATGCAGAAGATCCCGATTTATCCTGAGGGGAATCGGCAGGTCGCCGCGATCCCGACGGAGACTGAGCACTGGGTGCGGATCGGATCTGACCGGATCTCATCGAGCGAGATTGTCGAAACGCTTGGTACCGAAAACTATGTCTCGCGTGATTACATCCTGAAAGAAACACAGGGCACCAAAGAACAGGTCACTGTGGAGCTTCATGCGGCGTACTACACAGGGATGATTGATACCGTGCCCCATGTTCCGGAGCGGTGCTTTGTAGGTGGTGGACTCCAGCAGAGCGAGTCTTCGAGGAACTATGTGCTCGATCTGGATACCAGCTCGTGGCGCGAGGACACTTCGGTTCCCTCTGAAATGGCGGGGCTGGCTGGGAAGCTGTATACCACTCGGCTGAGCAACAATCGATTGTGGACCGATTCACCGGGATCGCGCGTGCGGCTCCCTCGTGATGTGACTCCTGAAACCAAAATTACGATGCGCTGCTCCGAGTTCTTGATCGGTGAAGCGCACAATATTTATGCGGGCTACTTCTTCATCGCCAATGGCGGGACGAAGGCAAATGCGAACGATGTTCGCACGCTCGCGTTCAATCTTTCGGATGACTACGCGTACTACCTGAAGGTTCAGGTGAATAGCACTTCCGCGAAGTCGATGGATGAGTTTGTTGAGATTTCTGGATCGATCATTGGTGATCTGATCGGTGAGCTGATGCGGTGTACGCCGGATTGGGTCAAGGTTCAGCAGGGGGTTTATCCGCCTGCTGATGTGCAATAACGAATTGCACGCTCCTGGGTGTTCTGGGTGTGTGCTTGAAGGATGAAAGCCGTACCGATTGAGTGGTGCGGTCACAGGACGGGACCGGTGCTTTACCTGCACGGGAACCCAAGATTGAGGATACTGAGTATGGCATCTCGCGTGAATACCAAGTTCGTCGTCATTCTAATCGTCGCGGTCATCGCGATGCTGGGGATGCTTTATGCGGCCTACTCCGTTGTATACAAGACCGCTGCGGATGTTGCCGCGAAGGGTGACCAAGCGATCGCGGCGGGAAACATCGAGCAAGCACGCTTGCTGTATGCGAAAGCGGTGAATAAAGATCCGACCATTGTCGAGAACTTGGAGAAGTGGATCGCGACTCTTGAGAAGTGGACTCCTGACACGGAGACTGCGTATTACGATGCGTTCCGCAATGACTACATGGGAGCGATTCACCAAGCGGCGATCGTTCAGCGGACGAATGTGGATGCGTACCACCGCGAGCTTGGTTTGCAGCTCGACCTCCTGAAGCAGCAGTATTCGCGTCCTCAAGCGGAGCGATTGATCGCTCGCACTACTGAGGCGCTTGGCAACTTTGATGGTGTGCCTGGGGTTGATCCGATGTGGCCAACGCTGCGTCGTTATCGCGGTATCGGCTGGCAGCAGATCGCGGATAAAAACGGCGTGATCGACGAGGTTCAGCACGAAGTTGTGATGGAAGACCTCGACGCGGCACTCGAGGCTGATCCGTCTGATGAGTTTGCTCGCACAGCTCGCATGCGATGGATGGTGTATCTCGCGCTGAAAGATGTACAAAACAACAACATTGCCCCTGCGGTCGAAGCACGGATGGCAGCGATTCAGATGGGCAAGGACCACTTGGCTCAGTTCCCGGATTCGCCTTTGGTTTTGGTATCGATTTTGGCGCTCGAGGTTGAACTTGTGGGCGCAGATGCGTTTGTTGCAGAGTCAGACTCAAAGGCAGAACGCACACAAGCGATTCTCCAGTCTTGGGAAGGATTGCTGAGCAAGCTCGACACATTATTTGAGCGGCTGATGGAAATTCCTGATGAGAAAATGAACCTGAATGTGATCAACCGGTTTGTTGCGATCGAGCTCCGGGTCGATCCGGAAAGCCAGTTGGGGCGTGCTTCGCAGCTCATGGAACGGCTCCGTGCGTACGAACCAGATTCACTGAATGTTCTTGTTGCGACCGCGAGTTTGTATGCGATCCGTGGCGAGAACGACAACGCGCTTGAGATGTACGAGCAGATCGTGGAGCGTCCTGTGCCCCCGATCTCATCCGATGGTGTGCTCCTCTTTAACGCGAAGCGCGAAGCACTCCTGACATTGACCTCGATGAAACTTGATCGGTATGCTCGGCTCAAAGCCGCTGAAGGCGGCGATCAAGCTGAGCTTGATGGATTGCTTACCGAAGCGAAGGGTTTCCGCTCACAGTTTGCGGCGACCGTCTCTGAGGACAACACCAACCTGATGTACATTGACGGCCGGATTGCGCTGATTAACGAGCAGTTTGAAGAAGCCCTCCGGTTGCTCAAGCTGTTCAATGGCCAAACGGAAAACGCGAGTGCCGATGGTTTGTGGTTCGAAGCGCTCGCTGCTCGCGAGTTGAATCAGCTTGGAACAGCGCGTGATGCACTGTTGAATCTGATCGTGATTAAGCAGCACGATGTGCGTGCGCTGTCGCTGCTTGCGAACATCGAGATGAAGCTCAAGGACTACCGCTCAGCGAAGGTCCACTACGAGATGATCAACGATGCTGATCCAGGCAACGCGGTCGCTGCACAGGGGCTTGCGAGCATCAGTGCTTACAACGACCCGAGTCTTGTTGAGGACCCTGTGGTTTCGTTGGTCTTGACCGCTCGTCAACTGCGACGCGGGAGGGACGGGAACCCTGGGGATCTCTCGGCGGCGATCCGTGTGTTGACAACAAACATTGAATCTGAGGAGATTAACTACGATCCCGCGGTTACACGCGAACTGGTTTCGTACTTACTCGACAACAACGAGCTCGCACAGTCTCGTGAGTATGTTGCCAAATCTATTGAGCAACACCCTGAAGACGAGTCGCTTGCTCTGATGAAATCTGCGCTCGAGAATGACAACGAGGTTGATATTCTTGTTGCGATGATCCGGAGCTCCGTAACAGACCCGGTCGACCAACTGGTCTCGATCGCGGGTATTGCACTCACTCGTGATGCGCCCGAACTGCTTGACCAAACGATTGCGCAGCTCAAGGTGCAAGCACCGAACGATCCACGGACGATCGATCTTGCGTTCGTGCGTGCAATCGCAACTGAGAACTTCGCTGAGGCGCAGCAGTTCGCTCAGAAAGCATCAGAAATCAACGCTGATCGCGTGAATGGATTGAGCTATCGTGCACGACTCGCGTCGTCGCAGGGCGACCATGTTCGCGCGGTGCAGCTGCTTGAGCAAGCGGCATCAAGCGGTGTTGCGGATGCGTCTGTGTTCCGCATGATGGGGACCGAGCAACGGATTATTGGTGAGGGCGACGCGGCGGTGACCTCGTTCGAAGAGGCGCTGAGCATTCGTCCCGACGACCAAGCAACGATTGAAGAATACCTGACGACATTGATTATGCTCCGTCGATACGACGAAGCGATTGATGTTGCTCGACGATTCCAGAACATTGCTTCGGAGAGTCCTCGATTCTTGTCACTCTGGCTCTCTCTTGAAGCGTCTTATGGCGGTCCTGAGGGGCAGGAGTTTGCGATCCGTCAGCGCGAGAAGTTCCTTGAGCTTGATCCGAAGGATTCGACCAACAACTACGCGCTTGCGTTGCTGTACATTCAGACCAGCCGTTGGGCGGAGTCTCGTCGTTTGATCGATGAGTTGAAATCTGTTGAGGACTCGCTTCGGGTGACCCAACTTGAAGCGCAGTGGTTTGCGAACCAGGGGCGTGTGGGCAACCAGAACGGTTTGGCCGCGGCTCGCCAGGTGTACCTTGAATACATCGAGCGTCATGCTGATGAGGATGATGCGCAGCCTTACATTGATCTGGCTCGATTCATGATTGACCGTGGCCGTCCTGACCTTGCGGTTCAAGCGGCAACAGATGCGGTAGAACACCAGCAAGCTGAAACGCTCGACGGCACCAAGCTGCTTGGTGATATTTACATGTTGACCAACAACTTCAACGGCGCGGCAGACGCGTTCCGGAAAGTTGTGAACGGTGGCGCTGACGAGGATGACCAGTACCGCTTGCGATTGATCGACATGCTGATCCGCACGCGTCAGTTTGAAGGGGCGCGGGCGCAGTTCGACCAACTCGCATCCGAGAGTGCCACCACACGCATCGCGATGTTGCAGAACGCTGAGATCGAGGAAGGATTGGGCAACAAGGCCAAGGCATCGGAGATGCTTGACCTCGCGGTTGCGACCTACTCGAACGATGCGCTTGTGTACATCAAGCGTGCGGAGTTCCTCTCAGGATCCGAAGAAACCATGACCGATATGCTCGCGGATATTGACGCGGCATTACAGCTGAGCCCGAACGATTGGCGTGCGTATCGCGTGCGTGCGGCGGCGTACTTTGATCTTGACCAACGAGAAGAAGCGTTGCGAGATCTTCAGCGTGCGGTGCGACTCAACCCATCACTCGATCAAGCACTCTTTGGCATCGTCAATGAGATGATGATCGATGGTCGCACTGCAGAAGCATACGACTTCTCGATCGAGATCGTAGAGAAGCGGAGCCGAGACGCGACGCTGATCAACTCGCTCGGTCAGTTGTTCTCTTCACGCGGCGACTGGGAACATGCTGCGATGCTGTACAAGCTTGTTTGGGAAGTGCAGCGTTCGCCAAATGCTGGTGCGACATTGATTGACGCGATTGTTCGCACACGCAACCCGGACACGAATCTTGCCAATGCGGTCATCAACGACCTGACTCAGATCGCTGGCGATATCAACAAGAGCCCAGGTCTGCTTGCGGCTCAGGCGCTCGTACTCAAAGCACGCGGCCGGGACGAGCTTGCGATTCAACAGCTGACCAAGGCATTTGACCTTTCAACCAATGATGACGCTCAGCTGATCCAGTGGTCGGGAAACATCTCCCGCTACTTCGAGGATCAGTCGATGCAGGATCAGGTGAACTACATCGAGACCATCAAGCGGCGGAATCCGAACCGTGAGGTGCTCAACTGGCTTGATCTGTTCATCGCGCAGCGATTGACCCGAATTGGATCCCAGGTCGATACCGCATTTGCGGTGTTCCAGCGCTTGATGAACACGAGTGAGCAGCCTGAGATTCAGCGGATTACCTTCCAGACATATGGCACATCGCTGTACACGCAGGGTGAGTACGAGAAAGCCGCGGAGATCTGGTCGAGGGGTGTTGAGTTGTTCCCAGAAGACTGGGAGATGAGCAACAACCTCGCGTATGTGCTCTCAGCGGAGATGGGTGAGCATGATCGTGCACTGGCGCTTGCTCAAAGCGCGATTGCAGCGAATCCGAGTCGATCGGAGCCTTATGACACGATCGGGAATGTGTACATCGCTCTTGGCCAGTATGACCAAGCTGAGAAGATGCTCAACGAGGGCATGCGGTACGCATTATCGGTCCGTGCTCGTGTAACGCTTGTGCTTGCTCAGATCAATCTGGACCTTGCGAAGGGCTTGGTGCCTGAAGCTCGATCCAAGATGCTTGACATCCGGAATCTGATGCGTTCGATGCCAACCCGGGATCTTGGGTTGGAAGAGCAAGTCGATGAGGTTGAAGAGAAGATCGACTCAGCCGGGTAAGGGATCGGGCCGATAAAGAACTTAGGAACACATTCAGAATCCATATTGGTCTGCAGACCGATGTAGACCAAACGACGGAGCCGTGCAATGACATCGAACACACCTACACCACCAAAGCCGGGCCCTTCTGGCCGCCCACCTCAGCAGCAGTCCAATGCTGCGGGTGTCGCGATCGATCCGATGAAGCTGTTGCACAAGTACAAGTTTGTGCTGATCGCATCGCTCTTTATCGGCGTGATTACCGGCACGGCTGCGCACTTCTTGTTCGCTGAGTTTGCTCCGAAGTACACTGCGCACATCATGTTTGAGTGTGCACCAGCGGAAGACTCGGTAGAAGTCATCAGTGTGTCTCAGGTTGATGAAACCGAAATGGAACGGTTCATCGGGACGCAGGTTGTGAACATGAAATCTCAGAAGACACTGAGCAAGGTCATCACCGACCCTCGTCTTCAGCAACTCGCTCCGGAATGGAGCAAGGATTACCTGCGCAGAGGGAACATTGATATTGTCAATGCGTTCAAAGACTTTGAGAAGATGGTGAAGGCGACTTCGATTCCCAAGACCTTCCTTGTGAAGCTTGCGGTCACGACCGGCGACAAGAACGACGCTGCGGGTTTGGTAACGATGGTGAAGGACGCATATCTCAGCGACCTTGACTCTGCGTACAAATCTGACATTGTTTCTCGTCGTCGTGCGATCCGGGATTCGCTGCAGACTTCGAACACTGAACTCGCGACGCTTGCGGACCGGAAAGCACGGATTGTTCGCGAGGGCCGCATCGACTCGATCGAATCGGATCAATCCACCGCTGCGGCACAGCTCCGGCTGGTCAACGCTGAACTGCTGAATATTCAACAATCCCTCGAAGCACTCACAGTGATCCGGATGAATGACGAAGCGCAGCTTCAGCGTGATACAGGCATTGAGTACGACTCATCACTCCGCGCAGCGATTGACGAATCTCCGATGATCATGACTTTCAAGCAGGAACTCAAGCGTCTTCAGACCGCTTTGGTTTCGCTGCAAGCTGATGGGATTAAGCCTGACCATCGTCAGTACCGTCAGATCGTGAACCAGATCAGTGCGCACAATCGGAAGATTGAAGACACTCGCGAGGAACTCCTCCGCGATGCGTTCGAGGCGCGCGTCCAGAACACCGCAACTACGCTCCAACAGTTCCGTGCTCAGGAAGCGGAGCTTTCCACTCAGAAGGATGACCTTGTTGAGAAACTCACCGAACTGACTCGTTTGAGTGAAGAAATCGCGGACATCGATCGTCAGATCGAAGCGAACATCAAACTGATGGGCGACCAACAAACCGCGCTCTCGGAACTGATGGCGGCGTCGACCCTCTCGAGTGCACAGCGTGTGACTGTTGTTGAATCAGCAACGGTACCAGATCTGCCGACCTTCCCTGTGATCTACATTATGATCCCGGCTGGGGTGTTCCTGGTTGTCAGTCTGACCGCTGGTGTGATTGTCCTCAACGAGATTCTTGATCAACGCATCAAGAGCGCATCAGACATCCGGATGATCCCACGCACACCTTCGCTTGGTATTGTCATGGATTCGAGCGAGGATCCGTCAAACCCTGCGAATGTTGCAACCGCGTTTGCAGACGATCCTGGATCGGTGTTTGCGGAGCATTTCAGACATCTGCGTACCGCGGTCAGTTCTGCACTCAACAAAAACGGACACCAGACCCTTGTGGTGGTCGGAGCGATGCCGAAGTCTGGCGCGACTACGGTCATCACGAATCTTGCTCAATCGTGTGTTGCATCCGGGATCAGCACGCTGATCATTGATGCGAACTTCCGCCGTCCGAGTGTGCACAAATCACTCGAGCTTGGGGAAGGCAACGGCTTGGGTGATGTGTTGGCTGGAGACAGCTCGTTGGAATCGTGTATTGTCGATATCGATCGCGGCCCAAGCGTTCTGCGTGTTGGGACGAAAGAGAATCGGCAGGTCGAACGCTTGAGCAGCAAATCGATGAAAGAGTTGCTTGGTGAGTGCAAGTCGAAGTACGACCTTGTGCTGATCGATGTTGCTCCTTCGATCGTTGCTGGTGACGCGACCATTCTTGCGAACAGCACCGATGCTTCGATGCTTGTTGTCCGCGCGATGAGCGAGAAACGCGGCCAGGTTGCTCGCATGTCTCGTGAGCTTGGAGACAGCCGGGCTGAGTTCATCGGTGTGCTTGTCAACGGCGTACGGAGTGCGGCGGGCGGGTACATGCGGAAGAACATCAAGACCTCGTTCAACTATCGAACTGTCGAAGAAACCCCGAAGGCCAACCCCAAAGATTCCGCAGCATAAACTCGAACCGAGAGTCTCGCCGCAATCGGGAGAAAGCCTTTGTCGTCTACAACTTCAGAACCAACAAGCTCCCCCCAGCGGGTACTCATCACCGGCGGTGCGGGGTTTATTGGTTCTCATTTGGTCGATCAGTCACTCAGATCTGGTCACGAGGTTGTGGTCATTGACAACTGCTCGACTGGATCAGCGACGAACATCGCGCATCACGGCGATCGGGTCCGGTTTATTGAGAACTCGCTGAGCGATGGCCTCAAGCAGATCGAATCGGATGAGCCGTTTGATCTGATTTACCATCTCGCGGCGGCGGTTGGTGTGGATTTGGTGCTCAAAGATCCGATCGGATCCATCCGGACCAACATCCAGCAGACCGATGCGATCCTCGAATTCGCTCGGGAACATGGTTGCCCCCCCACCTTTATCGCGTCCTCTTCGGAGGTCTACGGGAAACCCGGCGTGAGCGTGTTCTCTGAGGAAGACGATTCGATCTATGGTCCGACCTCCATCAGCAGATGGTCGTATGCACACGCGAAGGCGATAGATGAATACCTCGCTCTCGCGTACACGGCGCAGCACGGTCTGCCTGTGGTGGTCGCCCGATTCTTCAATACTGTTGGCCCTCGGCAGCTTGGCAGCTACGGGATGGTGCTCCCGAGATTTGTCCAATCCGCGCTCAACAATCAGCCGCTGCGGGTTTTTGGTGATGGACAACAATCACGATGCTTCTGCGATGTACGCGATGTCGTTGCGGTGCTCCCGAAACTCATGGCGTGCAACGATGCGCACGGGAAGGTCATGAACATCGGTTCGGATCGTTCGGTTTCGATCCAAGAGCTTGCCAAGCGTGTCATCGAGGTCACCGGTTCTGAATCAACTATTGAACATGTGGATTATTCCGATGCATACCCTGCTGGATTTGAAGACCTCCGGCATCGCAAACCTGATCTGACTCGTTTGCGTTCCTTTGTCGAGTTTGACTACAAATACACTCTTGACGACACCATCCGCGATTTGGCTGAAGTGCTCCTCGCGGAATCGAATGTCAGAAGCGGGGCGATGTGATGATGACCGATGTGTTCACGACAGTTGTTGGAGCGGCCTCGACTGGAATGCTTGGGCTGCTCCAAACACCTGCTACTTCTGATGTAGTGGTTCCTGAGATCGCTGCCAAACCCCAGAACATTGGTATCATCCAGGGGTATATCGGTGTGTTTGTCGTTGCGTTTTTGGTGACGGTGCTGATTACGCCGCTGGTTCGGAAGCTTGCGATTATCAACGGTATCGTCGATCGACCTGATGAGGCACGCAAACTTCACAAGATGCCCATCGCCTATCTAGGCGGGGTCGCGGTCTATGCGGGGATCATGGCGGGGATTATCTATTCCTACTTTGCCGATTCGGTTCCAGGACTGATCGATTACCACATCGTGGGCGAGGAAAATCTTGTGGACGGCGTATTCATGCCGCAGGTGCCGCCTTGGATTGCGCTGGGGATGACGATCATCGTCGTAGTCGGTTTGATTGACGACATCAACGGGATTTCCGCTCGCGTAAAGCTCGGCGGACAGATGATGGCGGCGGCGGCACTCGCGATCGGTGATGTCGGTGTGAATGTTGCGGAGGGTGTTCTTCGTCCAACGCTCGGACGATTGCTTGACAACCCGCACCTGTTGTACGAGATCCCGCTGCCGTTCGATATCCCTGGGTTTGGAACCACGATGGAGTTCGACTTCATCTATTGGGCAGGGACAGTTGTTATTGCGGTCTTCGTGCTCGGTGCAACCAACGCTTCGAACTTCATCGATGGTTTGGATGGACTGCTCACCGGCGTGACATCAATCGCGATGATCGGGTTCTTGTTCATCGCGGCTGGGATGGCGATCGCGGATACAGGCAGCTTTGATGCACCTCGGATTATCGTGGGTCTTGCGATCCTCGGAGCATGCATGGGGTTCCTGCCGCACAACTTCAACCCCGCTTCGATCTTCCTTGGTGATACTGGATCGCTGCTGCTTGGGTACTGCTCGGCGCTGATGATCCTGTCGCTTGGGGATACGGGACAGACCGGCTTGGTCTTTGCGGGACTGATCATTTATTCGATCCCCATCATCGACACGATGCTCGCGATTATCCGCAGAAAGCTCGCGGGCAAGCGGATGTCCGATCCTGATGCGGATCACCTGCACCACATGCTCAAGCGATCGCTTGGTGTAAAGGGCGCGGTGTTCGCGCTCTATGGCATCGGGATCGTGTTCTGTGTGCTTGGTGTGATGATCAGTAAGTTCCAAGCAAGGTTTATATATGCGTTGGTCCTGCTCGTCGCGTTCTACATCGGTGTCTACGCGATCAAGATCGCTCGTCGATCAGCGCTTGAAGCGCATGTGACAGCATCGGAAGAGAAGAAAGCCGCGAAAGCGGATTCGTAGTTCACACAAAATGCTCTAAAGCAATCTCGGCTTGCTCAGTCTTCGAATACAAAGTACTTCGAGCTGACATCGGATTCTTCGATCGCTTCTCGTCCTGCCTTTGCGGATCGGATCATTCTCCCCCCCGCTTCAAGGTTCATGAGTGGGCGTGATTTGTTCCGCTTTCCAAGGACCCAGCCATCGACGAGCATTGCTTCGAGTGTTTGGATGAACTGGAAGACCTTGATGTTCCGAGCGCCGCCGATGGTGTTCATCGCGACACCGGACTGGATGCGTTCGACGATGGACTGGAGATCGCTCTCGGTTTTGAGGATGTCGATCATTTGTTTCCAGATACCGGTATAAGGGAGGATGTTCTCGCCGCGCTGGTAGCAGGTGACCTGTTCGATTTTCCCGTTGATAAGCTTGCCTTGCTTGATCTCGGTCGTGTTTTTTAGATTGAGGGTGAAGTCGTTGAACTTTGCCATGTTGAACTTGGATTCTTTTCCTGAGAAAATCTCAACGAGTTTCTTGGACGATCCGAGGTCGAACGCTCCGAATGCTGCGGACTCGATGCTTTGGTTCGAGAATCCTCCTTGCGCGAGCCATCGCCATGCTTGTGAGGGATTGAGCTTGAGTCCTGCGTCCTTCGCGATGGCTTGGCAGTGCTCTTGAAGATCGGTGAAGCACCCGTTGGCGGCGTACCAGTACTTCGCAAATCGGATGTGCTGCTCGATGTTGCGACGGTTTTTTTCGTCATAGAACTTCTTGATCCAAGCTTCGTCCGCGCCTCGCTCGATTTCGAGGATCGAGTATGCGGCGTGCCGCGCCGAGCCGTGCGCGAGTGTCATCCCTGCTGCAAGGATCGGATCGGCAAACCCACCCGCTTCACCGATGATCCACCAGTTCTCTCCAGCGAGTCGGTCTGCGAGGTGTGACCAGTTTTTGGTTGTGAGGACATTGCCGTCGGTTGAGGACTTTGCGTCTTTGAGGAGTGCGTGGATTTCTTTCTGTTCTTGGATCGCTTGGAGGTAGACTTCTTTCGGGGTTTTGCCTGTCTTTTTGTAGTAGTCGCTTGGACAAATCAGTCCGACGGAGGCGCGGGATGGTCCGAGCGGGATGAACCAGATCCAGCCGTATGGGAGCGAGCGGACTTGGACGCGGGTCCCTCCAATTCCGATTTCCACGGCCCAGGTCGCGTTGTCGTAGTAATCCCAGAACGCAACATTCTTCAAATCGTCAGGTGCTCTGGTTTCAACCCCCATCGCTTTGCGGAGCAAAGCGGGATGACCAGAGCCGTCAACATAGTGGCGAGCGGTGATGACTTCTCCGGAGTCGAGTTTGAGACCGGTTACCCGATCACCTTCCCGCATAATCTCGCGGACCATGGTTTCTTCGCGGACAACAGTCCCGAAATGTTCCTCTGCGTGGCGAAGCAAGATCTCGTCATAGCGATCACGCTCAACTTGGAATGCGGTGTGTTTGCGTTGACCTTCGAACTTCGCGGGACGCGCCTCGTCGCTGAACTCTTCCGCTGGGTAGAAATCGAAATCCCACGCGTCGTTGTCGGAGCCCCAGGTGTAGGAGCCGCCGAGTTTGATTGGGAAGTTTGCGGATTCGACCTTATCCCAAACTTCCATCTCATCAAGGATGCTTGAGATCCCTGGGAGTTGTGATTCCCCCACATGCTCGCGTGGGAACTTCTCTTTTTCGAGGATCAGGATGGAGAGGTCTGGGTTGTATTTTTTAACAAGCGATGCGAGGGTGGTCCCGGATGGGCCGCCTCCGATGATGACGATGTCGAAATCTGTTGCTTGTGACGGTTGGCTGATCATGTGAAAGAACTCCATGAATGGCAAAATCTATAATGGGACGCGTATCAGACTACACTACTGCATCCTGATTGAGAACCCCAGAATCGAGATTCGATCCGAGTCTTGATCCGATAACCAAGGAACGAGCGATCCCAATGAGCACTCTACGAACCCCGTTTGTCGGCGGCAACTGGAAGATGAACACCAACGCGGCGGAAGGGTACTCCCTCATCGACTCGATCCAGAAGCAGATGCAAGGCAACGGGGTGGATGTCGCGGTATTTCCTCCCTTTCCGTACCTGATGTCGATCGGGAACGCGATCCAGAACCAAACCATCCTTGGTGCTCAGGACCTCTGGCACAGCGACAACGGCGCGTTCACTGGTGAGGTCTCGACGGACATGCTCAAGGACTGTGGCGTCAAAGCGGTCCTCACAGGGCACTCAGAACGCCGACATGTGATCGGGGAGAGCGATGGGCTGGTCAACCAGAAGACCAAGCGGGCTCTTGAGACCGGCTTCATCGCGGTTCTGTGCATCGGAGAGCAACTAGAAGAACGAGAAGCGGGTCAGACAGACGCGGTGAATGAACGACAGATCCGCGCGGGACTCGATGGAGTCAGTGAATCTCAGCTCGAATCGGTCGTGATCGCGTATGAGCCGGTCTGGGCGATCGGGACGGGCAAAACAGCAACTCCTGAGGATGCTCAGGACGCACATGCGAAGATCCGCGAGTTGATTGGTCAGATGTACAGTCCTGCGGCGGCATCCGCGATCCGGATCATTTATGGCGGGTCAATGAAGCCGGGGAATGCTCCTGAGCTGATGGCGATGCCTGATATTGATGGCGGGCTGATCGGTGGTGCGAGCTTGAAAGCAGAGGACTTCTGCGGCATTATTTCAGCGGCTCAGGGGTCGCTGGTGAGCTAAATTCACCAGTCATTGATGGGATGGGTCTGGCTCTTTTGGTCCCCCAATCCCCCCTCTGTGAGCGGTTTGAAGGGCAGTTGGAGCCTAGAGTTGCCACCACGCTGCGGCGTTGGCCGATTGGGTCGATGCGCGTGGATTTCAGGAGATGATGACGCTTATGTCTATTGAACTGCTCAACTTGGCGCAATCCTCAGGGATGGACACATCCGCAACCACTCTTATGCTCGCGCAGATCAACCCGATCGTGATCAACCTGCTTGTTGGTGCGTTCCTCCTGATCTCGATTGTCATGATCCTGATTGTCTTGATCCAGCGCCCTCAGGGTGGTGGACTCGGCGGCGCGTTCGGCGCTGGTGGCGGGGGCGGCGGAGGCGGCGGCGGCGCGGGACAGACCGCGTTTGGTACCAAGACCGGCGATGTGCTCACGGGCGGGACCATCGCGATCTTTGTGCTCTTCATTGTCTTCGCGGTGATTCTGAACTTTGTGACGCGTCCGCCTGAGGCGCAGCCGGTTCAGCCGACGATTGCGTCACCGGTCACGACGGAACCGATCCCGGTTGATGATTCCACGATCGACGAGTCTGTGGTTGATCCAGACGCGGCGCCTGCGGACGACAGTGCTGCGGAAATCATTGATGACGCGATTGACGCGGTGGATGATGCCGCTGAAGAAATCAACTCGACGATCGACGATTCGACTGACGAATAAGCTCCGAATTGTCGACATGAACTCATTCCGTACTATCCATGTGCATTTGCACCTTTGCTCATAGGGGAGCCACACTTGATCCGAAGCATGACAGGATTTGGCGACGCGTCGGGGTCCCGTGATGGGTGCCTGTACAATGTTGAAGTCCGCAGTGTCAACAACAAATACCTCAAGTGCACCGTGCGGCTTCCGGAACGATTGCAAACACTCGAACCAGAGCTTGAGCAGTTGCTGCGTGCGAAGGTCTCGCGCGGATCCGTCGTGCTGACGATCGGATACTCAGAGCAGAATGAGAAGGCGGCGTACACCGTCAACACCGGCGCACTCAAGGCGTACGCGAAGCAAATCGCGAAGGTGAAGGAGTGCGACATTGAAGAAGTTGATGTCGAGCTGCTGATGAATCTTCCGGGAGTGCTTGAAGCGCCTGGTGATGATGAATCTCGTCTCGCAGATGCTCGCAAAGCGATCAAGCCGTTGGTCGAACTGGCGCTTGAGCATCTGATCTCCATGCGTGCACGCGAGGGGTCTGCACTCTCGAGTGATCTGAGCACACACCTCGCGTTTATTGGTGATCGGCTCAAGCAGATCGAAGAGATCGCGCCCGGCGTTTCGAGCGATTACGAGAAACGACTCAAAGCTCGCATGGACTCGCTCATGAGCGAGTTTGATGTGCAATCCGACCAAGCGGAGATCATCCGCGAGATCGCGGTATACGCGGAGAAAACCGATATTGCTGAGGAAATCGCGAGACTCGGGGAACACCTCGTGCATTTCGGCGAACTCTTAGAGAACAACGACGACCGTCCGATGGGACGGACGATGGACTTTCTCGCCCAGGAACTCTTGCGTGAAGCGAACACAATCGCATCCAAGAGCCCCGATGCAACGATGAGCCGATTGATTGTGGAGATCAAAGGCGCGATCGATCGGATCAAAGAGCAAGTCCAGAACGCGGAGTAACGCGTTTGAGCGACCCGACGACTCAACCCAGTCAGACCACCCCACCAACGCAAGCTCCCGCGGCAAGGCAAACCTTTGCGCGCCCCGAGATCATGAAAGTGCTCGATCACTATCCGATCGGCGCGGTCCAGAGCGTGCGTGAGATGATCGCGGGTTCTTCCGAAGCACCCAAAGCGGTGATTGAATGTGATCGCGGGAAGCTGCTGCTCAAACGCCGAGCGCGAGGACTCGAGCACGGGACGATGGTTGGGTTTGCGCATGATGTGATTTTGGGTTGTTTGGCTCAGGGCGTGTGCGTGCCGCCGCTGATTGGGACCAAGAGCGACAACAACTCGATGTGCCAGATCGGGGATCGGACTTACGAGTTGTTCGTCTTTATTGACGGCGGTGTGTTTGATCAATCCGTCGAGCATGCGAGGCAAGCGGGAATGCTGCTGGGCGAACTCCATCGCGCGATGGATTCGATCGAGACCGAGTTTGATCCAACGATCGAATCGAGCGTGGTGAATCCGGACCGCTCGTCTGGGTTCGGGCTTCCGGACGCGACTCGTGATCGTGTTCATAAGATCCTTGAGTATGGGCTCGATGCGCACAGAGCGAATGCTCGTCCTACAGCGATTGTGCATGGGGACTGGCATCCCGGGAACATGATCTTTGATGGATCTGAAATTGTTGCGATTTGCGACTTTGACAACTGCCGAATCGGATCACGGGATCGCGAGCTTGCACAAGCGTTGGTTTACCTTTCGATGAAACGACCTGCGAACGACACTGTGCCTTCGGAAGCGAGCATGGAGCATCTCGTTGCGGTCTGGGATGGGTACCTTCAGAAATCCGATGCGACTCCCAATCCATTGCTGATCAGCGCTTTGATGCCTGCTGTTTTGCTTGACGAAGCACTCGCGGGTGGATCGGCATCGACTCGAACAACAGCAATCGTGGATGCGGCAATTCAAAAGGCACAGTGGCTCGATGAGCATGCACCCGAGATTTCACGAGCGTTTGATCATCGCTGAACCCGCTGGGCGTCGCAAGCGTATATATATGCGATGCGGTATACTCCGATCATGTTTGGTGTCCGATCAACTGCTGCTGCGATCGTGCTGTCGCTTCCCGCGACCATGCTTGTCGCGCAGGTTGACAACACTGCTTCGCTTTCTGAACAGCGATTAAACGCACTGATCGATCGCTTGGATGACCCCGCTTGGCTGACGCGCCAAGAGGCGATGCGGATGCTTGGCGATCCCAATGAGGGATACGAGCTTGGGATGCTTGCGGAATCGCTTGAACGCGATGACCTCTCACCTGAGACATGCGGCCGACTTTGGAGCGCTGCTCGATCGTTGTTTGAACAATCACCCAAAGCGGGGCTGGGTGTTGGCTTTGGCGCAGTCCGCGACGGGGGTATTGAGATCCGTACAGTTGTCGAAGATGTCGGGTCATTCCCAGCGGCGGCGATGCTGATGCCTGGTGATTTGATCATCGGCGCTGATGGGGATGGAGTAACGGGTACTGAAGAACTGCGTGCAGTGATTTTGAGTCATGAGCCGGGGGATTTGTTGAATCTGCTTGTTGAGCGGAACGGCGATGTGCTTGATCTGGATCTCCCGCTTGGTTCGTTTGGTTCGCTGCGTGGTGCCGCTCCGATGAGTCCGATGGTCGCGGATCAAGCGATCCGATTGCGATGGACGCGCCGAGGGATCAGTATTCCCGAAACGACGACATCAGGGAGTGGGTTGACCGCAGAGGATTGGCTCAGCGCAGGGTATCCAGAAGCGCCGGGACCATTCCGTGCATCGAACGCTCGGAGGACGCCGAGGGTGGTGCAGCCGGGATCGGCACGGGAGGTGCATGTTGGTGTTGGGGTGCTGACGCGTGGACGGATTGAGCCTTGGTCAAACAGGGACAATGCGGAAGCATCGATGGATCAGACGCGCCGGGTCGTGCTGATTCGGCAGATGGAGATCGCGCGGACACGAATCAAACTGCTCAACGGCGGTCTCGAAGCGCTCAAAGTGCAGATCAATGAGAATCCTGGGGATGCTCGGATCATGCAAAAAGTGGTCGCGACAACGAATGAACTCCGCGAAGCCGAACGCGATTTGGCTCGTGCGACGATGGAGTTTAACTCGATTGCCCCTGAGCCCTAACCGATGCTTCTTACATGCGATCGACGACGAGTTTCACCTTTGCGGGTGATGCGCCGTGCTCATCAAAGATGAGCAACTCATTCGCTTCGTCTTTGTGAATCCAACACGATGGGATCGCAAGTTCGAGCGTTGGTTCGATTGCTTTGCCGTCTGGAGTGGACGCAAAGAATCGGCCCAGTGCGTTGCCGTTGATGTACGCTTGTCCTTTGGTGAGTCCGGTGGTGTCAAGGGAAATCGCAAGGTTCTCGCTTGGCGCATCGAAGGTGGTCTTCCACCAACATGGGGTGTTTGACGCTCCGAGTTTGGACTTGGGGACCGAGTCGAAATCGATCTCGTTGGGTGCTTCCCATTTCGCGAATGACCATTCCGATTTTTCAGAGATGACATTGGCGCCCTCGATGAAGCTGACCTCTTTGATCAGTTTCTCGACGATCTCTTCCGCGAGTTGGTCCGCTTGCTCATGGCTCGGCGAATCGAGGTGGAGCGCGAACTCAAGAACATTGTTGCCTCGCTTGGTTGCCTCGTTGTCGAGTTCGATCTTGGTGCGCCGCATCGCGCCGACCAGGCGGATCGGTTCATCGTTGAGGATGATGATGAGGCGTGCGTTGATCGGAGGAATCTCGAAGTAGATGGATGACTTCTTGAGGTGCTTGAACGACCACTGGATTCGGTTGTGGTGCGTTGTTTCGCCTTGACGGACGCCGAAGACTGGGGTGGTGTATTCGAGAACATCGATCGGATCACCGACGACGACCTTTGCCTTTCCGGGTTTGAAAGCGGTGTCCTCGATGAGGTGGCCGTAGAGACCTTTATTCTCGTCCATCACGGATCCTCCGGAGATTCGTCCGGTGTTGTCAGCGAGTGCGACGAGGTTTTTGGAGTCTGACTTGAGGTTCAGCGTGATGGTTGAATCCGCAGCGGGACCAGAGCCGATCATTCCGACTGGTTCACCATCGAGGAAGAACTGCAAGCGATCGCTGGATTGCGGCGCCGCAAACTTGACCTTCCCGGAGTTGGAGCTGATATCGATTTTGTACCAGCCATAGCCGTAGGGAGTTCCGAGCTCTGAGAGGTCCGCTGGTCCTGGGATCACCGCGTAGCGTGGGCTTGTCCCATCGGTGTGCTCCTCGGTCTGGGCGCATTCCCAGTTTCCGATGTTGATTTTCGGGAGCTTCTCGCCTGGCTCGTTGTCGAGGGACTTTGTGTTCGAGGTCTTTGATTTGCCATCCGGGGTGATGTGCGTGTGGGTTTTGCCGTTGGGAGATGGGATGGCAAGACCATCATCGGTGAGCCCGTGGACGCCTACAAAGACTTCGGAGCCGAGCATGAAGGTTTCATCGATGACATCTTCGGAGACGACAACAACGCAGATTCCTTCGTGCATGATCGCGACTGGCTTGCGTCCCTTTGGAACCTCAACAACCAACGGCGAAGCGTTGATCGAAACCTCTCCAAGACCCCCGCCTGGTCCAAAGAGAACCAGTGTGTCCTCTGTGGTGTGCAGAGCGCAGAGCGATGTGTAGTCGAGGGTGTGCCGCGATGAGATGTTGTAGTCGGTCAAGCACCAGTGGACACGCTGCGAACCCAAACGGACTGGGAGTGAAGATCCATCGCTGAGGAGGAGGTTGATAGTCCCGGCTCGTGCCTTCGGTGGGGAGAAGATGAAGATGATGTTGCCTTGCGAGCCGTTCATCTGGTTGACGATGTGTCCCTGGATCGCGTCTTCGTCCACGACTGGATCGATCACGACCGGGGGATTCGAGTTTTCGGTGTGCGCAAGAACTCGGGAGAAGGATGATGCAAAGGTGAGCAGTCTGCGGACCGGTCCCATTGCTTTGGTCATGCGGCCGTGCTCGTCAATGAGCGCTCCTGCGTCGTATGTCGGTGCGTACGCGCAGGGTTCACCTGCAGATGCTTGACCGGCCCAGAAACCGAATGAGGTTCCGGACATGAAGTTGGCGATGTTGAACTGACCCCCTGCGGACATGATCTCACCGAGTTGGCGCTGGAGGGTGTATCCATCGACCGGTTCTTCGAGGTGCTGACCAAAGATCGGACGGCGGAGCGGTCCATAATCAATAACGACGGTCGGCTGGTCAGGACGCACTGCTTTGAGCTGGCGCATGATCGCGAACATGTCGCCTTCACCTGTCCATCCATCGATCTCACCTTCGACGCCTTGCCAGAGGTTGTTTGCGTTGATCTTGGGGACGGTGAATCCCGCTTCGCGGAGGTAGCGTGCAAGTTCTCCGAGGTATTTGGTTGCGGTAAGTTGGTCGTCGCAATCCCACTGGGATTCGTTCTGGACCATGATGAGCGGGCCGCCGAGGGTGACGGAGGCTTGCATGGTTTTGATTTGCTTCGCGAGTGCGTTGAAGTACTTCCCGACCGCTTCAAGGAACGGCTGGTTCGGGGAGCGGAGTTTGACATCCGCGATGTTGAGGAGCCATGCGGGCAGACCGCCGAGATCCCAACCAGCGCCGACGAACGGACCTGGACGGATGATCGCGTACATGTTGTGCTTCGCGAGCAGCGACAAGAAGTGCTTGATGTCGTTGTTGTCTTTGAAGTCGTATGAGCCGGGACGGGGCTCGATCAGGTTCCAGAAGATCGGAGTTTCGATGGTGTTGACGCCTGCGGCTTTGGCGGTGCGGATGCGGTCTTCCCAGAGATCGCGAGGGATGCGTTGGAAGTGCATGGATCCTGAGACGATCCAGATTCGTTTGCCGTCGATGGAGAGGGTGCGTGCGTCGAAGTTGGCTGTTGGCATCGGTTTGGCTCCAATTTCAGAGAATGAAATGCGAACCTAGACCGTATGCATCATTGCTTGAAAGGCAAATTGACACGACCCGACCACGACCCAAACTGCTCATTTTTGCGATGAGCCTCCATCGCCAAATATGGTCGCAAATTGCTTATTACAAAGCACTTAAAGCTGTCCGACTGTTGAATTATGAACAATCTCGTGACATGCTGAATTGAGTGGTCATCAGGTCTGAAAAATCGAAAATTCCTCAGTGGGGAGAATCCACCTGCATAAATGTGTTTGGGTTGTGATTGGTGTTTGAGCGAACTACGCGGTCCGGCTGAACTCGTGGTGCATGATCAGTGCGTTGTTCACTTCCAGCAGATCAGTCTGTCCGGAGTTGGTGAATCCGAGCTTTTCAGCAACACGGACGGATGCGTGGTTGTCCAAGCAAATCTGAGCTCGGACTTTGTGGAGTCCCAACCCCATCGGCATGTCCGCAAATGCGTGATCGAGGATCGCTTCGATGGCTTTGGTCGCGAGACCTTTGCCTGCGTGCGTTGTATCGATCCAGTAATTGACCTCGGCGGTCCATTCCATGCCGCGTTCTATTTTGATGAGGTTGACCATCCCGACGAAGGTGTTGTCGTTGAGGAAGACAGCTCTTCGGCACGCGGTGTTCGATTTGTCCCCTTCGATCGCTTTTTGGACCTGGTGCTGGAAGTAGTCGCTCGCAGATTGTCCTTGCACTTCCAGCGGAATCCAGCGGCGGAGCGGTTCGCGTGAACGCTCCAACGCTTCGTTGAACGCATATTCGTCGGCGTACCCAAGCGGACGGAGCATCAGGGAATCAGTACGGAGACCTTGGTTGGATTCGAACTCAATCGGCGCTCGGCGTGTTGCTTGGGATGTCGTGACTTGCAGGCTCATATCGGTCCTTCTGAGGGCTTTATCGGAGTCCTCAGAGGGGATATCGGAACAGTATCCAGTGGACTTGAGCAGCGGTGCGGATTTTATGGGAGGTGAGAACTCGAAAGCGGACCATGGATCATAATCAAGATCGGAGAAGCTGACACCAAAGCAAAACACAATCTCGGCGCGAGACATGTTGACCACACTCTGGACATCGGGTGTTCGTTCTTGGTCGCTGAGAAAGATCGTACAAACAATGCACGCATGTTTGGCCACGCGTCCTAAGTACCATAGTTTTGATCGAATTTCTGCCTGAACATCTCAAGATGGCACCGACTACAAACAATGGCGTAGCAATGAACCCGTAGATCAACACAAACAAACCGAACATGAATCCAAACTCATATTCCCCGAGGCCTGGACTGACAACAAAGAACATCAACGCGAAATAAACAATCACACTCCATACCAAGAGTGTATAGCTATTCATTATTTCAATGCCGAGTGATAGCGAACGCGATTGATGCTGTGGTATAGACTCGCCCATCAAGGGGTCATCACACTTTGCGCGTTTGCTCCATCGCCGCCGCTTCATTCATTATTCTACGGTAACGGATTTAGCAAGGTTCCTCGGCTTGTCAACATCGTGCCCGCGCAGCAGTGCGGCGTGGTACGCGAGGAGTTGCAACGGGACGACAGTGACCATCGGGCTCAGGCATTCCTCGACCGCTGGGACATACAGGACGTCCTCGGCGATGGATTCGATTTGCTTGTCGCCTTCGGTTGCGACGGCGATGACATGACCGCCTCTTGCTCGGACTTCTTCGATGTTGCTCAGGACCTTGTCGTACTGGTTCCCTTGGTTGGCGATGAAGACGACGGGCATTCCTTCGTCGATCAGCGCGATCGGGCCGTGCTTCATTTCCGCGGCGGGCATGCCCTCGGCGTGGATGTAGCTGATTTCCTTGAGCTTGAGCGCCCCTTCCATCGCGGTTGGATAGTTGTAGCCGCGTCCGAGGAACAACCAGTTGTCGCGGTGGACATACTTGGCGGTGATCTCGGCGATGCGTTTGTCGGTCGTCAGGACTTGCTCGATCATGTCGGGGACGCGTTCGAGCTCTGCCATGAGACGGGCTGAGGCTTCTGGGGACATCATGCGCCGGCGGGCCATGAACAGGGAGATCATTGTGAGGACGGCGACTTGTCCAGTAAATGCTTTGGTGGACGCGACCCCGATTTCTGGTCCTACTCGGAGGTAGACGCCTGCATCCGTTTCGCGCGGGATGGTGGATCCGACGACATTGATGACGCCGAGCGAGAGGGCGCCGCGGTCTTTCGCTTCGTGGAGCGCCGCGAGGGTGTCTGCGGTTTCACCCGATTGAGATACAGCGACGACGACGGAGCGGTCCTCGATGAGCGGGTTTCGGTAGCGGAACTCGCTCGCGTACTCGCATTCTGCCGGGATTTTGGCGAGGTCTTCGAGGAGGTACTCGCCGATCATCGCGGAGTGAAGCGCGGTGCCTTGTGCGGTGAGGATGACGCGACGGGACTTAACGAGTTCTTTCGCGAAGGCGTTGAGTCCGCCGAGCACGACCTTGCCCTCGTTCTTGTCCAGTCTGCCTTTCAGGCAGCGGCGGAGCGCTTCGGGCTGCTCGTAGATCTCTTTGAGCATGTAGTGCTCGAATGATCCGAGCTCGATTTCTTCGAGGTCCATCTCGAGTTGCATGATCTTGGGTGAGAGCTCGACATTGTCTACTGTGGTGGTGCGGAAGCCGTCGCGGGTGAGACGAGCGACGGAGTAGTCGTCGAGGGTAATCGCGGTTGATGCGTGCGAGATGATCGCGCTTGGGTCGGAAGCGACGATGTACTCGCCGTTCCCAATCCCGATCAACAGCGGCGATCCCTTGCGGGCGCAGACCATCACATCGGGTTCTTTCTGACAGATGACCGCGATGGCGTACGCGCCGCGGACTTCACGGAGAGCGCCTTGGACGGCTTTCTCTAGGTCGACATCGTTTTCTGGATCGTAGAGGTGGGAGATGAGCATGCCGAGGACTTCGGTATCGGTCTCCGTTTCAAAGACATGCCCCTTGGCTTCGAGGAGCGTACGGATGGACGCGTAGTTCTCGATGATCCCGTTGTGGATCAGGGATATGCCGTGGTTTCGGTCGCGGTGTGGGTGTGCGTTGAGTTGGTTCACCGCTCCGTGGGTTGCCCAACGGGTGTGGGCGAGTCCGAGGGTGCCTTGGATTCCACCGATGGCTTTGAGCTCGGCTTCGAGGTTCGCGACGCGTCCGACGGCTTTGGCGATCTGGAGTCCGTTGCCGTTGATCGCGGCGATGCCCGCGGAGTCGTAGCCGCGGTATTCGAGTCGTTTGAGCCCTTCGAGGAGGAGGGGCTGAGCGGGTTTGTTTCCGATGTAGGCGACGATGCCGCACATAGGCGATTCTCCTGTGAAGGCCTCGATGGATGCTTGTGGATACGCGAGCATCGTCCAAAACAGAGGCGGGTGTGTATGGTACGAGCAAAGGAAGGCTGAGTTCTGAGAATCGGACGAGGATGATCGTTATGACCGCTCCCCAATCTGAACGCGATGGGAGGGCTAGACTTGTCCAGTTTGCGCCGCTCGCACGATATTTCCGGACCTTGCCACCGCCCCACCGTCACCCAAATAACCCCTGGAAACCATTGAATGCCCAGACGCGATGATCTTCACACGATTTTGTTGATTGGATCTGGACCCATTGTCATCGGACAAGGGTGTGAGTTTGACTATTCGGGAACCCAAGCGTGTAAATCGCTGAAAGACGAGGGGTATCGGGTGGTGCTCGTTAACTCGAATCCCGCGACGATCATGACGGACCCCGCGTTCGCGGATCGGACCTATATCGAGCCGATCACGCCGGAATCGGTCCGGAAGATCATCGAGAAGGAAATCGAGCTGGGAACACCGATCGACGCCGTCCTTCCGACGCTCGGCGGACAGACCGCGCTCAACTGCGCGTGTGAGATGAGCGACCAGGGGATTTTCGATGAGTATGGGATCGAGATGATCGGCGCGGATCGCAAGATCATCCATCGCGCGGAGGATCGGCAGGTCTTCAACGACATCTGCGAAGAGATCGGTCTCGCGACTCCTGAATCCAAAACCGTCGAGTCACTCCAAGAAGCACTGGGGTTCGCTGAAGAAATCGGGCTCCCCGCGATTGTCCGACCTGCATTCACTTTGGGCGGATGGGGCGGCGGGATCGCGTACAACCGTGCGGAGTTTGAAGAACTGGTCACGCGCGGGCTCAACGCTTCGATGATCGGTCAGATCCAGATCGACAAGTCGCTGATCGGATGGAAGGAATACGAACTCGAGGTCGTCCGCGACAAGAAGGACAACTGCGTCGTTGTGTGCTCGATCGAGAACATCGACGCGATGGGTGTCCATACCGGAGACTCGGTCACCGTCGCGCCGTCGCTGACACTGACGGACAAGGAATACCAGTTCCTCCGTGATGCGTCGCTCAAGGTGATGCGTGCGGTTGGGGTGGAGACCGGTGGATCCAATGTACAGTTCGCGATCAATCCGAATCCAGCGCCGACTGCGGATGGCAGCGAGCCGGCGTTTGAGTTTGTGGTCATCGAGATGAATCCGCGCGTGTCGCGGTCTTCGGCGCTTGCATCCAAAGCAACCGGTTTCCCGATCGCAAAGATCGCGGCGAAGCTCGCGGTGGGGTACACGCTTGACGAGCTCCGCAACGACATCACTGGGACGACGAGCGCGTGCTTTGAGCCGACCATTGATTATGTCGTGACCAAAATGCCTCGCTGGACCTTCGAGAAGTTCCCCGAGGCGGACGAGACGCTCACCACACAGATGAAATCCGTCGGCGAAGCGATGGCGATCGGACGCACCTTCAAAGAGTCGCTCCAGAAAGTCATCCGCTCGATGGAACTCAAGCGGTTCGGGCTGGGGCTCGACAAGAACGACAACTGGCTCGCGGCTCAGCGTGCGGTGGACGGCAAGAAGCCAGACGGGAGTTTGGTGGAGTGGCCCATCAACGAAGACCGGTTGACGCGGAAGCTTTCGGTTCCCTCGCAGGGACGCTTCTACTTCATCCGCTACGCGATGAAGATGGGGTGGAGTGTTGATCGGATCAATGGGTTGACCAACATTGACCCGTTCTTCCTCAACCAGTTCAAGGAGCTGGTGGACTTTGAAGATGAACTGACCGCTGTGGATTCGCTCGAAGCGGTAGATCGCTCGCTCATGCAACGCGCGAAGGAGCTTGGGTACTCCGATGCGCAGCTTTCGTATCTATACCTGGGAAGCATCAGCTCAGAATCGATCCTGAAGGTGCGATCTCATCGCAAGTCGCTCGGTGTTGAAGCGGTGTTCAAATGCGTGGATACCTGTGCGGCTGAGTTTGAAGCGGTCACCCCCTACTACTACTCCACCTACCAAGCGGGATCTCGCAAGGTGCTCGAAGACGGGAGCGTGCAAGAAGTCCCGGCTCAGTGTGAACTGCGAGATCGGCTGAACGCGGAGACTGATCCCAACGAGAAAGTCATCATCCTCGGCGGTGGCCCAAACCGGATCGGTCAAGGGATCGAGTTTGATTACTGCTGTGTTCACGCGGCGTATGCGGCGCAGGAGCTTGGATACGACGCGGTGATGATCAACTCGAATCCAGAAACTGTGTCAACTGATTACGACACGAGTGACTTGTTGTTCTTTGAGCCGTTGACGCTTGAGGATGTGCTCAATGTCACGGAGAAGCTGTCTGCAAATCTCAAAGGCACGATTGTTCAGTATGGCGGGCAGACGCCGTTGAATCTCGCGCATGGATTGAATGAGGCGGGGGTCCCGATGCTGGGGACCGGTCTTGAAGCGATTGATCGCGCAGAGGATCGTGATCAGTTTGACCAGCTCCTAACCAAGCTTGATTTGAAGCGTCCGGGATCTGGGATTGCACGCTCGATCAACGAATCCATCGAGATCGCGGGACGGATCGGGTATCCGGTGCTGGTGCGTCCGAGCTATGTGCTTGGTGGTCGCGGGATGGAGATCTGTTCCGACGAGAAATCGCTCCGGCATTACATGACGACGGCGGTGGATGTCTCGGGATTGGACGATGCGCCGATCCTGATTGATCAGTTCCTCGACAGCGCGACGGAGCTGGATGTCGATGTCGTCGCGGACTTTGATCTCGACGGCCACGGCAGCGCGTATGTCGCGGCGGTCATGGAGCACATCGAACAGGCAGGGGTGCACTCGGGTGATTCGACCTGCATGATTCCGACGACGACGATCCGTCCAGCGGTGCTTGAGCAGGTGAAGGACACCGCTCGCAAGCTTGCGGAGGAACTCAAGGTCTGCGGCTTGATGAATGTGCAGATGGCGATCAAGGATGACATTGTGTACATCATCGAGGTAAACCCTCGTGCATCGCGGACTGTGCCGTATGCTGGGAAGTCCAAAGGGGTCGCTTGGGCATCGGTTGCTGCGAAGGCGATGATGGGTGTGTCGCTCAGTGAGCAAGGGACCAAGGAAATCCCGGACGCGGGATACTTCACGGTCAAAGCCCCGGTCTTCCCGTTCCGAAAGTTCCCAGGTGTGGACTTTGTGCTCGGACCAGAGATGCGATCGACCGGCGAAGTGATGGGCGTCGATGTCTCGCTCCCGACAGCGTATCTCAAAGCGATGGAATCCGCGGGGGTTTCATTGCCCAAAGAGGGCGGCGTGTTTGTTTCCGTGCGTCAAGAAGACAAACCAGAAATGATTCCGGTTGTCCGTTCGCTCATGGCGATGGGATTCACCGTATTCACTACGCAAGGCACCGCGGATGAACTGGCGCGTCACGGGCTGCGTCCAAAGGTCTTGCAGAAGATCCAAGCGGGCGCGCGTCCCAATGTTATCGACCTGATGCAGAACGGCGAGATTCAGCTCGTCATCAACACCCCCACTCGCACAGGTTGGCAGACCGACGAGGGACGCATCCGCGCGACTGCAGTTCGATTAGGGATTCCGATGATCACCACCGCGACCGCAGCGGGACAAGCGGTGCACGCAATCGAAGCGCTGCGAGCCGGATTCTGGGGCGTGCACGCGCTCCAAGACCTCGGCGGATTGAGCGTGGAACTGAATTCGCACTAGATCGTCGATTTTCTGATTGATTTTGATGCTGGACTCTGTAGTCTATGTTTTGACCCTGCTCGCTTGGCATGGTCAGCTTGTCGGACTTTGGGGCATCTGCTCTGCGCCATCTCTGGAGACGGCGCAGTTCACATATGCACCGGCGGCCCTCGTGGGTTGCCGGTGTTTTTTTATGGGAACCTTTCGGGGAATACTGCTCTGAAGGAATGGATACAGCACATGCCGCAAGTTACTTGTTGAGATTCGCGGCGGTGAACATCGTCGAGGTTGCTTCGCGGCGCCAGGTGGTTGCGGGTCCCGCTTTGGATTCGTAGAATCGCCAGATCTCGAACCAGTAGGAGCGAAACTTGTGGTCCCCGAATGGTTCGTAGTGGTCTTTGAGTTGTTTCATCATCTGGTGATCGGTGCCGGTCATGCCGAGGACGGTCTTTCCGTGACGGATGGATTCGGTGTCGAGGGCGAGTCTTGAGTATCGCCCCATCAGTTGCATGATGTTTCCTGCGGCGTATGGACCGATGCCTGGAAGCGTGATGAGGAACTTGAAGACCTCATCGTCGCTGCCCTCTTTCTCTACCCAGTTGTGATCGATGTGGCCTTTGGTGAACAGCTTTGCGAGATCGATGATTCGTTGGTCGCGGTATCCGACTCGGCATCGACCACGCAATGTTCCAACGCGGGTTCGCGCGAGTTTCTTTGCGGAGGGGAATGAGGGGACGCCGCTGGGTGATTTAGTGCCGCAGACTTCGCAGAGTCTTCGGTTCATATTGACAGTGCTTGGCCAGGTGACATTGCAGCTGGTGACGGTTTTGATGACATCCTCGAACAGGGTTGGAGAACGGAACAATCGACCAACCCCTGATTTTTTCCAGCGCGGATCGGCTTTGTGGAACGATTTGATCTCTTCGTGTGTGGTGTCCAGACAGAGCATCCGTGTGATCTGTTCGCGTGCTTGGGATTGATCCGAATTGTCGAGCGTGCGATCGAAGCGTGCGCGAACGCGGTCTTTGGGTTGGTCGATGGTGCAGAGCGTTGGTCCTCCATCGAAATCCAGCACTCGGAGCATGTGTTGTTTGTCAACATCCCAGTGATTGGGCGCGAGGAGGAAGTAGCCGTAGGAGCAGACATCGCGTGAGAGCTTGAAATCGGACGGTGCTTTGATGTTGAGAGTCGTACCCATGTGCTTGATTCTAGCGGCGTTCGTTTGGTGATGGTTTGGGAACTATGATGATGCTGGTGCTTTACCAGCGCCGACCTCTGTTGCTCCGGATGATCCGGGGACATCCCGAATTGTTCAGGAGATGATGATGCGTGTATTGATGATGATTGGGCTGATTTGCTTGACGAGTTTCACCGTGCTTGGCGGAGCTGAATCAGCGACAAACAAGACAACAAATGAAGTCCGCGAATCGGTGGTCAAGATCTTTGCGACTTATCGAGGACCAGACTTTGCTCGTCCGTGGACCAAGCAAGCGCCGCAGGAACTCTCCGGGACTGGCTTTGTCATTGATGGCAATCGCATCCTGACCAACGCGCATGTTGTCGAGCAAGCGACTCGGATTTATGTGCAGCCCCCAAACAGTGCGGACAAGCTGCGTGCGGAGGTTGTTGGGATTTCGCTGGAGATGGACCTTGCGGTGATCGAGATCAAGAAAGACGACGAACGCGAAGACTTTCATTCGAACCATCCCGTCCTCGAACTCAGTGATGCGCTTCCAACAATCGGATCAACCGTCCAAGCGATCGGGTATCCGATGGGCGGCGAGCAGGTCTCGATCACCGAAGGCGTCGTCTCTCGGATCGAATACACCGAATACAACATGGAAGCGCAGGGACTGAGAATTCAGGTCGATGCGGCACTCAACCACGGGAACTCAGGTGGACCTGTGGTGCTCGATGGCAAAGTCTGCGGCGTCGTGTTCTCCGGAGTCGAATACGCTGAAAATATCGGGTATGTGATCCCAGCGGAAGAAGTCCACCTGTTTCTCGCTGATATCAGCGACGGGGAATACAACGGCCCTGCACGCTTGTACGACGCTCGATTCCAGACTTGCGAAAATGATGCGCTGCGTGACTTCCTTGGACTGAGCAAAGAACAGACCGGGATCGTGTACTCGCGTCCGATCAAGGAATCGGAGCAGCCTTTGCAAGAATGGGATGTGCTCGACAAGGTCGGTGAGTACGACATTGATAACGCAGGGATGGTCACTCGCGACGACGACCTTCGTCTGCACTGGCGATACTTCATACGTGAGCTTGCAAGTGACGGGTTGGTTCCAGTGACGGTAATCCGTGACGGCGAATCGGTGGAGATCGCACTCAAAGTCACCAACGAGCGTGACGAGCTGGTGCCGTTCATTGGGAACGATTATCCGGAATACTTTATCTGTGGTCCGATGATCTTTACCCCGGTCCGCCGGGAGCATTTCTTCAACCTCTACCTTGGGTATGGGATTGTCGATGGCTCACCGATCGGACTCCACATCAACGACGAACGCGAAACCCCAGGACAGGAATATGTTGTCCTCGCGGCAACCTTCCTCCCACACGCGATCACCAAGGGATACGAAGTGTTCGGGAACCCAACGCTCAAGAGTGTCAACGGCATCGAGATCACATCCGTGTCCCACCTTGTCGAGGTGCTGCGCGACAATGACGAGGACACGCTGATGTTCCGGTTCTTTGACCGGAGCCAAGAGTCGTTGATCTTCAACGCAGACGAGCTGATCGAATCTACGGAGGAAGTCCTCGAGGACAACTCGATTCGGCGCCAAGGTTCGGACCGGTTTATGGATATCTGGGAAAACTGAGTCCTCCGAAGAGGCACCTCAATATCAAATAAACGCCGTTTCTGGGAGCAGAACGGCGCTTTTTACTTTTGTACTTCATTTCGCTTGCCAATTGTTCGATGATTGGCTAACTTTCTAACATGAACACGGTTTTCAAAGCGTTGTCTGACCCCACCCGCCGGAGGGTGCTGCAGTTGCTTCGCGAGCGTCCGATGACGGCGGGTGAACTCGCGGAGCATTTCGAGGTGTCCAAGCCGACGATGTCGGCACACTTTGCGGTGCTGCGAGAAGCGGGGTTGGTTGAGCCGGTCAAGAAGGGTCGGGTGATCACCTACCACCTGATGATGTCCGTGCTCGAAGAAGCGATGTTTGGATTCGCGCAGGTGTTCGGACTCGAAATGAAGTCGATGGAAGATACAAATACACAGCACGGTCTCAAGGGGACCAGTCAGAAGGAGGAACTCCAATGATGAAACCAAAGACGCAGTCCAAAGTTGCGATGACGCTGATGCTGATGATCGTCGTTGCGGCGATGATTGTTTGGCCGTACAAGCAGCAGGCTTCGCTGATCGTGCTTGGTGGTGTTGCGGTGTTCTCATCGGTCTGGTTCATCGTGCGGATGCTTCATCTCCGATGCGGGAAAGACTGGGTCAGCAGCACTTCACGCCGCGAGATTCTCTTTGGGATCATTCTCGCGAGCATGCTTTTGCTTGGTTCAATCAGCGCCACGCTGTTCAAAGAACTCGAGTTGATCGATCAGGACATGACCAAGCGGATTGCAGGGGTCCTGATTGGCGTGATGCTGGTCTGCATGGGCAACTACATGCCTAAGAAACTGACGCAGCAATCAGGATCGTGCGGATGCGGCACTCGAAAGTCCGCTTCATTTCAACGATTCATGGGATGGATCTTTGTCCTCGCAGGGATCCTGTACGCGTTCGTGTGGATCGCTTTCGATCTTGACCAAGCGAAAGTAGCGATCATGTTCACATTCCCTGCTGCGATAGCACTCATCGTGATCGTCCGGATGATGTACCTACGAGTGTCAGGGACCCAGCCTCTTCCAGAAGAATAGTGTTTCTACAGCCGCATCAATTCTCAAGAAAGACTCACAATCATGAAACTCGTCAAGATCCAAATCCTTTGTTGTATCATCCTGTCCGTTCTCTGCAGACTCGCGATTGCATCCCCAGAGACGATCGCTGGAAACTGGCACTCAGACCTACAGATCCCAACTGGTAAGCTCACGCTTATTTTCACCATTTCCCAGGATGCAGACGGTCATCTCAGCGCCACCATGGAGAGCCCTGACCAAGCGCCGGGACAGCAGATTCCGATCTCCGAGATCACCGTCGACGATGACCACCTCCAAATCATGGTCAAAGTCCTCGGCGCGAGCATAGAGGCAGACTGGGACAACGAGCATGAACACTGGGTCGGTACTTTCTCCCAAGGCATGGAACTACCGATCACGATCAAACGCGGGTTGCCCGCAGACTTGCCGACCATCGAAGGGCTCGATGGGAGTTGGCACGGCGTCATCAATCGCAATGGAGTAGACCTCCGTCTCATCCTCCACATCTCGACGGACGAGCGTGGGACCAGAGCGAAAGTCGATTCTCCGGACACAATGAACATGAATGTCAGTGTTTCCGATCTGACCAAAGACGGTGACCAAGTCGGGTACACAATGCCTGTGATCTCCGGCGTATTTCATGGCACGCTCACCGACCCAAACACGATGACCGGAACATGGACTGTTCCTGGACAAAAGACGCTGACCATTACTTACACACGATCTGAAGAATCGAGCAAGCCTATTGAGAGGCTGCGTCCGCAGGTGCCGACGGAGCCGTATGGGTATAGATCTGAAGATGTGACCTACGAGAACCCGCTCACTGATGGGATAGTTCTTGCAGGTACACTGACACTCCCAGAGGGCAAAGGACCATTCCCAGCAGCGATCTTGATCTCAGGATCTGGTCCTCAGGATCGGAACGAAACCGTGTTCGGACACCAGCCTTTTTTGGTCCTCGCTGATCACCTTACAAAGCAAGGGATCGCGGTTCTGCGATACGATGATCGCGGTACTCATGAATCGACCGGTGATTACATCGCATCCAACTCTGCAGACTTTGCGACCGATGCGAACGCGGCACACCGCTATTTACTTACACGCACTGAGATCGATCACGACGCGATCGGATTTGTCGGACATTCCGAAGGCGGACTCATCGCACCCCTCGCGATTTCTGACCACGATTTGGGCGCAAACACTGAGCATCCGATCGCGTTCTTGGTCATGCTCGCAGGTCCTGGAACGAGCTCCCAGCAGATCCTCAGATCCCAAAACAGACTCATCGCTCTGTCTCAAGGTGTATCTGAGGAAGAGATTGGCAAGGCCGTAGAATTCAATGCTCAGATCATCCAAGCATCCATCACTGCGAACTCAACTGAGGAAGCTCAGAAAAGTATCCGTCAGCTATTCACAGATGAAGTCTTGGAGGAGATGGATCTCAGCGACATGCAGGCACAGACTGTCATGACCCAGTACTCCACTCCTTGGATGAGATACTTTCTGACATATGACCCTGCCGAGTACCTCCCTCGCATCGGCATCCCGATCCTCGCACTCAACGGCGAGCTTGATCTGCAGGTCCCTGCTCATGAAAACCTCGACGGGCTCCGCGCCTTGTTGGCGGATCATCCTGATGCAACCATCACCGAGCTCAAAGGGCTTAACCATATGTTCCAGCACGCGAAGACCGGTGCGCTGGGAGAGTACAACGATATCGAGGAAACATTCGCTCCAGAAGCGATGACGATCATTGCAACATGGATTCAAGAACGGTTCGGTCAGAAGGAATGAAGACGCACATGAACGATGTCATCAATATCGCAAAAAAACTCTCGTTATTCGATGCTACATGGACTCCCAAAATCATCGGCGAACTCAACGGGCAGCAGGTCAAGCTCGCCAAACTCCAAGGCGAACTCATGTGGCACGCGCACGCGGATGAGGATGAACTGTTCCTCGTCCTTGATGGCGAGCTGACCATCCAGATGCGTGACCGCGAGGTGCATCTCAAGAAGGGCGAGATGTACATTGTTCCCAAAGGTATTGAACACAATCCGGTCGCGGAGCGCGGAGCGTCGGTGCTGCTGTTTGAACCAGCCCAAACCAAACACACCGGTGAGCACATCACGGAGCGGACGGTGACCAATCAACAACGGATCTGATCAAGAAACGACTTCCATCACGATCGTCGTATCGTGACCGGCGAGATACTCATGACGGAGCTGCACCAACGGCGTCTGCTCCAATGCCCAATCCAGCATCTCCACTGGATCAAACCGCACAGCAGGAGGCTGGGCGGGGTTGCGTTCTTTGTTGTGCCTATTGGACAAGAAGTTAAAGATCAGCTTCCCGCGACCCGCGTTGACCAGTGCCTCGAAGAATGATCCGAGCACGGACTGCGCTTGGAGCATCGGGAGCGTGTTGAGTGATCCGGAGAAGATGAAGCATTCGACTTTTCCATCCTGCACCAGTTGGGCCGGGAGCCAATCGCTTGAAACGAAGTCGTGTGTTTGGAACACGGCGTGTTCGATCCCCGCATCATCCGCACGATGCTGTGCGTGGAGCGTCATTTCTTCGACGCCTTCGACGCCGATGAAGTGCTTTGGGAGGTGGTTGGTTGCGCTCAGGTGCATGAGCAGATCACCCTGACCACAACCAAGATCCGCGATGACTCCTGGTTCGGGTCCCAGCGCATCAGCGATCACTTCAAAGCGTGTCCGCTGGGCATCCTTCGAGAGCCAAAGCTGTGCTTCGAATCCAGCGCCCATCTCTGCGACAGCTTTGCGGTACGGATCGAGATACGAGCTGTCTGCGGTCATGCTTATTCACCGAACCGCATCATGGATGCGTAGTCATCGAAACGGTCGTTGATGTCCTTGCGACTGATTCCCTGCATGCGCTCGAGCGAGAAGGACTCGACATTGAACGATGCGATGATTGTGCCGTGCGCGAGCGCGTCGCGGATGGATTCGAACGAGCCGAGATCGTGTCCGCCTCGTGCTGCGAGTCGTCCCATCAGACCGCCTGCGAATGAATCACCCGCGCCTGTTGGATCGACAACATGTTCGGTTGGGTATGCGGGGAGTGCGCAGATGCCGTCTTTGTGAACGAGGATGCATCCATGCTCGCCCTTCTTAATCACAACGAAGCGTGGTCCGAGTTCGAGGAGGTGTTTACCAGCGGCGACGGGATTCCGATGACCTGTGTACAGCTCCGCTTCATCGAAGTTGAGCACCAAACCATCCACCTTGCCCAGCAGACTGGTGAGCTCGGGTTTGGCGATGTTGATCCACAGATCCATCGTGTCGACGACCGACAACTCAACATCGCTGAGTTGATCGAGCATCCCAAGTTGGACCATTGGGTGCGAGTTTGCGAGGAACACGATCTTCGAGTCTTTGAACTCTGCTGGAACAGTTGGTGGGGTTTCTTCGAGCACACCCAGTTCGGTGAACAGGGTTTCGCGTTGGTCCATGTCGTCCATGTACTTGCCGCCCCAGCGGAAGGTCTTGGAGCCGGAGCGGACTTCGAGGCCTCGGAGGTCGACGGACTCAAAGGACTTGAGTGTGTCCATGAAAGTCTCGGGGAAGTCGTCGCCGACGACCGCGACCAAGCGGGGTTTGGTGTAGAAAGATGATGCGGCACAGAAGTAAACTGCAGAACCGCCGAGAAGCGATTCATGACGCCCGGCGTCTGGGGTTTCTACCGTGTCGATCCCGATGGTTCCAGTGACAATTAAGCTCATCCCGGAGTATAGGTTGGATGCAACCTACGCGCCGGACATGAGTACAAATGTCGAAAACACAGGAGACATTTGACATGAAGAATCGATACGAATCGTTGCTGGCAGGGCCAGCGGTTGTTGCATTGGCACTCGGAAGCATCGCACTGAACACCGCTCAGCTTCATGCGGCTGAATCAACCATACCGCTCGAAAAATCAAGCATGGAACCCATCGCTGAACCTATCACAGAGGAAGCGGTCACCAAAGCAATTCAAGAGTATGTATTCGCGAAATATGCTGGGGATGTTGATGTGGTTCAATCGCGGACGCACCACGACATCGCTCGGCGCGTGGTCGCGGATACCTACCAGGGACAACCCAGCAGGGATTGGGTACAGACCTACTCGCACGACCAACTCCAGTACTATGGAACAGATTTGAACCAAATCAAGATGGACTCCCCGGAAGAGGGGCGGTGCGAGATTGAAATCTTTGATATTGAGCAGTACACCGCCGCGGCTCGTGTCATCATGGAAGATGTGGTGGACTTCATGCACCTCGTGAACTTCGAGGGACGCTGGCTCGTCGCGGATTCCGCGGTCGTCATCCTCGATGAAGCGGGCGCCAGAGCGCCTGGGAAGTCCACGAAGGACCTCAAGACCATCGAGCAGATCGTCCGCGACTACTGCATCGGGTTCTACGAGATCGACGGTAAAAAAGTCCAGGACACCTGTCATCCCACACTCTCGAAGCGCAGTGTTGAAAAACCAGACAATGTCGATTTCAACTATTTCAATCTCATCACTTGGGAAGAGATCGAGATCCTCGGCGAGACATTCAACAAGTACTGGGGATTCGATCCCGAGACAGCGCGTTGCGATGTTGAAGTCTACGAAATCCGTGACAATGTCGCGATCGCAAAGCTGACCGGCTCGGTCTGGTTTGACTACTTCCACTTGATGCGTGTGAACGACGAATGGTCGATCGTGAACATCATGTATGAATCACTGCCGAGGGATCGGTGGAGCGATGTTGGGTGAGATCACTGACGCTTTGCCCATGAATCTTTCAGGGTCGCGGTGCGGTTGAAGATCAGGTTGTCTTCGCTCGATTCGCGATCGATGCAGAAATACCCGGTGCGCTCAAACTGGACTCGGCGGATGCCGTCGTTCCAGTCTGGCTCATCGGGTGTTGCTGATGCGAGTGACCGCTCGACTTTGCATCCCTTGCGGATCTCGAGCGAATCCTCGTTGAGGTCGTCAAGGTGGTCACCGGTCGCTTTGCCTGGTCGCTCGGTCTTGTACAAGCGATCAAACAAGCGGACTTCTGCGTCGAGGCAATCGTTTGCGTAGACCCAGTGGAGCGTGCCTTTGACCTTGCGGACCTTGCCTTCTGAGTCTGCCGGTGGGTTGTTGCCGCCTTTGGTGTCTGGGTCGTAGGTGCAGTGGACTTCCGTGATGTTGCCATCGGAGTCTTGCTTGAAATCGTGGCACTTGACCCAGTATCCGCAGCGGAGGCGGACCTCGCGGTCGGGTCCAAGACGGAAGAATTTTTTGGGTGGGTCGATCATGAAGTCTTCGCGCTCGATCCAGAGTTCTTTTCCGAACGGGACCTGGCGGTGTCCTGCTGAATCGTCTTCTGGGTTGTTGATGACATCCATCATCTCGACGCGCGAGTCGTCTCCGCCGTCGGCCCAGTTGGTGATGACGAGTTTGATCGGATCGAGAACCGCCATGCGTCGTGGGGCACGCTTGTTGAGATCATCGCGGAGGGCGCCTTCGAGTCGTCCCATGTCCATCATCGCGTTGAACTTGGTGACTCCGACGCCTGTGACGAAATCGTGGATGGATTCTGGGGTGAATCCGCGCCGGCGGAATCCCGCGAGGGTGATCATGCGCGGGTCGTCCCACCCCATGACATGGTTCTCTTCGACGAGCTGGCGCATGTACCGCTTGGACATGTTGGTGTAGCTGATCGCGAGGCGCGAGAACTCGATCTGTTGTGGGTGGTGGATCTTCTCAGCATCAGCGCGTCCCGAGTTGATCGCGTTGATGAACCAGTCGTAGAGCGGGCGATGGTCCTCGAACTCGAGCGAGCACAGTGAATGCGTGACGCCTTCGATGGAATCTTCAAGCCCGTGTGCCCAGTCGTACATCGGGTAGATGTGCCATTCGCTCCCAGTGCGATGGTGTGGTGTGTTCACGACCCGATACATGACCGGATCGCGGAGGTTCAGGTTCGCGCTGGCCATATCGATTTTGGCTCGCAGGACCATCTTCCCGTTCTCGATCTTGCCGTCTTTCATTTGTGCAAATAGGTCGAGCGATTCGCTGATGGGTCGATTGCGGAATGGGGAGTCTGTGCCTGGGACTTCGATCTTGCCACGCATTTCGCGGATTTGTTCTGGGGTGGACTCGTCGACATACGCGAGGTCTTTGTTGATCAGCTCGACCGCCCAATCGTACATGTTCCCGAAGTAGTCGGACGCGAAGCAGACTTCGCCGTCCCATTTGGCGCCGAGCCATTCGAGATCGTACTTGATCGAATCCACGAACTCGACTTCTTCCTTCGCGGGGTTGGTGTCGTCGAAGCGGAGGTTGAACTTGCCACCAAACTCACGCGCTAGACCATGCGAGATGTGGACCGCCTTTGCGTGTCCGATGTGCAGGTACCCGTTGGGTTCAGGTGGGAATCGTGTGGTGACGACGGTCCGATCGCCTGGCGTCCCCCACTTTCCCGACTCGATGTCGGCGTCGATGATCTGCTGGATAAAGTGTCGTTGTTCGACGGCTTCGGTCATGGCTTGGCTCCGGTGCTGCGTCCGCTTCTCACGAGGCGCAGGTCCAGAGAGTGTAAGCCGGGACCAAGTCGAAATGCTCAGGAATGGGCGGCTTCTTGTTCTTGTTTGAGCGTTTGGAACTCGGTGTATCCCTTGGGACCTCCGCCATAGAAGGTTTCGGGGACCGGTTCACGGAATGGTCCCCCCAGCGCGATGCGTGCTGGGAAGTCCGGATTGGGAATCCAGGGACGACCAAACGCGACGGCATCTGCCCAACCGGAATCGACGGCGTCCTCGGCTTGTTGTGGGGAGTAGTCGCCGTTGGCGATGTAGAGCTTTCCGCCCGCGTCCTTGAACGCTTTGACGATCGCGGGGATGACCGTCTCGACGCGTGGGTCCAGCGATGTGCGATCCCAGGTTTCCACGGCGTGGAGGTATTCAAGATTCAACGCGCCCAATCCAGCTGCGAGCGCGGAGAAGGTCGCTTGAGGATCTGAGTCGCGGACATCTTTGTGCTCGCTGAGTGGAGAGATTCGGTATCCGACTCCGGAAGGGTCCCCCCACGCTTCAACGACCGCTCGCGCGACCATGCGCGGGAAGCGGAGTCGGTTTTCGAGCGATCCGCCGTACTGATCTGTGCGTGTGTTGACGCCGTCACGCGTGAACTGATCGAGGAGGTAAGAGTTGGCGCCATGAATCTCCACTCCATCGAACCCCGCGGCTTTGGCACGCTTGGTCGCTGCTGCGAAGTCTTCGACGATGCCAGGGATTTCTTCCGTTCGCAATGCTCGTGGTTTCGTATTTGGATGACGCTCCATCGAGTCGTCGATGTATGTCTTGGATTCAGAGATCACATCGGTGGGTCCAACCGGCGCTTGGTTGTCCGGCTGCAGTGCGCTGCTGGAGACTCGACCGACATGCCAGAGCTGCAAGAAAATCTTGCCCCCCTTCGCGTGAACACGATCGGTGACTACTTTCCATGCTTCTTGCTGTGCATCGGTGTGGATGCCGGGGGTTGCGTAATAGCCGTGCGCGGTTGGGGAGATCGGGGTTGCTTCTGCGATGATGAGCCCCGCGCTGGCGCGCTGCTCGTAGTAGGTTGCCATGAGATCGTTGGGGACATTGCCGGGCATCGTCGCACGCGAGCGCGTGAGCGGCGCCATCCAGACCCGGTTGGCAAAGGACTCAATTGGGGAGAGCAATACTGAATCAGCGTGAGTCATACTTCATTCCTTACTTGCACAGGTCAGCGAGTGCATCTTCGAGCGTTGGGAATGTGAACTCGTGGTGTTGATCCATTATTCGTTCTGGGATGGCGAACTGTCCTTCGAGCGCGAGATCGGGGTTGGTTTTGAGGAGCAGCTTGGATCCCAAACGCACAGCAAACGCAGGAGCAGGAGGACCGATCGGCATACGGACCGCTCTGCGGAGTGTTTGCATAAAGACTTTGTTGGTCGCGGGATGGGGCGCGGTCGCGTTGTAGACGCCTTGCATGGAACTGTCGAAGATCGCGCGTTGGATGAGAGCGTCCATGTCGAGTTCATGGATCCAGCTCATGCCTTGGGTGCCTTTCCCCGCAGTGCCGCCAAATCCAAACTTTGCCAGTTTGCGGAGCGTTGGGAACGCGCCGTCGGTGCGTCCGAGCACAACCCCTGCTCGCAGGACAACTGATCGGATGGATTCAGGGCACGATTCTTCGAACGCTGTTTCCCACTGGGTGCACACTTCTGGAAGAAATCCGTCGCCGGCGGGCGCGGACTCGGGAGCGGGATTTGTTGTGTTGCCATAGATTCCGACCGCGCTCATCTGCACCCACACGCTTGGGGGATTGCTCGCGCTCGCGACCGCTTCACCAAGCACACGCGTTGAATCCACGCGTGAGCTGATGATGAGTCCCTTGTTCTTTGGAGTCGGGTCGCAATCGATCGACTTGCCGGCGAAGTTGACGATTGCCTGGGCGCCGTCGATGGTGCTTGCCCAGTCATCGAGCGACTTTCCATCCCATTGTTTCCATCCCCACGCTCCACGATCTGGCTCGCTCCGGGAGAGGACGATGACTTGATGACCTTGCTGAGTGAGTGATCGCGCAAGGTTCATGCCGAGGAAGCCACTTCCGCCGGCGAGGATGATGGGTGCGTCTGATTTCATCACACCATCTCAGCGGCGGTGAACTCGATGCAGCCGTCGATCCGAGCGATGACCGCGTCTTTGCCGAGGATGGCGAGGGTTTGGCCGAGGGGCGGGGAGACTCCCGCACCGGTCACCGCGACACGGATGGGTTGGGCGATCTTGCCCATCCCGACCTCTTTGGACTCAGCGAACGCGCTGACCTTTGCTTCGATCGCTTCGGGGGTGAAGTCGTTGAACGATGCGAGTTCATCGCGGAACGCTTTGAGGAGTTCGAGCCCTTTGCTCTCGCCTTTGATGAGTGCTTTATGGACCGCTTTGCCGTCGTACTCGATCGCGTCGTCGGCGACGAACGCGAACCCGATGACGCCACGACCATCAGCGAGTGTCTTGCAACGCGTTTTGACCGCTGGCGCGAGCGTGAGCATATCCGTTTCTGAAAAACGATCCGCGAGCGAGGTGTCGTAGCTTGTTGCCCAGTTGTGCCAATGCTTTGCAAAGTCCTCGTCGGAGAGCGCGGCGATCGCGTCGCCGTTGAAACTCAGGAGTTTGACGCGATCGAACTTGGACTGCCCCTTGCTCATCGCGGCGAGTGAGAAGTGGCTACCAAGGTAGTCCATATCGAAGTGTTCGAGGTCGGTGCCGTCGTCGTTCTTGGTCTTCGGATTCCATCCGAGGAGCGCGAGATAGTTGTTGAGTGCTGAAGGCAGGTACCCGGCGCGACGGAAATCTTCGACTTCGATCTCTGGGAGATTGATCTTGAGATACTCGGCCAGCGTGATCAAGAGGTCCGAATCGAGCTGGCTGGTCTTGTTCTTCATCCATCCAGCGAAGTCCGCATCGCTGATTCCATCGATTGGTGAGCCGGTGAGGCCGTTGTCCTTGCATGCTTTCTTCGCGGCTTTGTCCTTATCGCGCTTGGACATCTTCGACCCGTCGGGATTGAAAATCAAAGGCATGTGCGCGTACACGGGATGGTCGTACCCAAGCCCGGTCTGCAGCGCGACATGGCGCGGCGTGTTGATGAGGTGCTCCTGACCACGCAGCACATGCGTCACCCCCATCATCGCGTCGTCCACAGTGACCGCGAGGTGGTAAGTCGGGAACCCATCGCGTTTGCGGATGATGAAGTCGTCAAACTCGTCGGGTTTGATGGTGACTTCGCCGAGGATTTGATCTTCGACGGTGATGGGTTCATCGGGCATGATGAAGCGGACGACATGGGGTTCGCCCGCCTCTAATCGCTTGGTCCGCTCTGCTTTGGGAATCTCGAGCGCGGCGCGGTCGTATTTGTATCCAACCTTCGCGTCGATCGCGACCTTGCGTTTCGCTTCGAGTTCTTCAGGAGTCTCGAACGCGGGGTACGCTTTGTCCTCATCAATCAGTTTGTTGATCGCGTTGTTGTAGAGGTCGATGCGCTGGGACTGGTAGTATGGCGCGACCTTGCGGGAGTCGCCGCCGAAGGTCTGCCCCTCGTAGTTGATCTCAGGTCCATCGTCCCAGGTGATCCCGAGCCATGCGAGGTCTTCGAGGATGCCTCGCGTGGAGGATTCTGAGGAGCGTTGCTGGTCGGTGTCCTCGACACGGAGCAGGAATCGGCCGCCGTGCTTCTTGGCATATGCCCAGCACAGCAGCGCGGTGCGTGCGCCCCCGATATGGAGGTGGCCTGTCGGTGAGGGTGCGAAACGGGTGATGATCGGATCTGGTGTCATGGGACTGTAGTTTAGGGGGCCTGGGGAGGATTTCGAGCGATTCTCGCCTCGCTGGTCAGCGGATAGGCACAGAAAATACACTGATCCCGGCGGACCCGTCGGCGTTGGACCCCCTTGAAAATCAGCAGACTGATCAACTGAAGACTGACCCAGAACAAGTACAGCGTCATCCCAATCAAAGCGAGATGAACAATCTTGATTCGAACGAAGCTTACTGAACGAGGCGGGCCCCATATATAGACCAATGCGCCTTCATAATGCAAGGATCGCAGCTTTGACTCTATGGAATGGGGCTTGGGCAAATTGGATTGAGGGAACCCATTCTGGAAGCTTGCGCGACCCCATGTGAACAAATCAAATCGATTCCCGATCAGAATCTCGCTTCTCTCAAACCCCATCTCATAAACCGATGTATCCAAATCCTGATCGAAAACTCTGTATTGACCGAGCATCATATCCTCTTGCTGATCTTCCGGGTACATGCTCAAGATTTCGGTTGCCCACCCGATCGCCTGAACGGAGTCCTGAGCGATCTCTCCGAGTTCATCCAATGAATATGCCGGAGAGATAAGGCTTTGGATCGAAGTGGTCGAACTGCGTGAGATTTGTTTTTGGGGAGTGAGCATCGTGACTGCGGTACACAAGAGAAACATCGCAGCGATCAATGCAATACGAATCGTCCGTTTCCCAAGTGCATTCCATCCAGCTCGACTTGCCGTCCAATGAAAAACCCACACAAAGATTACGCACACACTCAGCACACCCAAGATGGTGAGATAGTCGACCTGGATTACGAAGTTCTTTGTGCTCCCTGATGTTGTATCGCTGCTTCTCTTTGAATACGAAAGAACCGGGAAGAACTCCCAATCGGCATCCTCCCAGTCAAACACCCGGTTCGAGTCCATTGAATCGAGGTTGCGGACATCAAGGATCGAGTCGCTTGTTGTCATCGTGACCCAATCTCCACCGAGCGTGTAATCTGCGTAGCTGGAGATATATGCAGCAGGTTCAATTAAACCATACTTGATCCCGAGGAGTCCGTACTTATCCTGATTGGTTAAGACAGCATCGTCCACGGCGAGTTGGAGCGTGTCCTTCACGCGATTCAACGCGTCTTCGTCCCCGTCAATCGTACCTATGAGTTCATCTGATGATAAAAAACCAAAGTCTGAATCGGTTGGCATGGACCATGGCGCGAGCGCGAATCTGAACTCTGAGCCGAGCGTTATACGATTGTTTATCTGGGTCTGTGTGGACTCCCATGCACCAAGAAATAGCCAGTATCCCACGAGCCCGAGCACAATCACCAACCAGATGATGCTCGCGGACATGCGAGAGGTGTGGGTCCAGTTCCGAGTGGTATCCCTGAGAACGCTGACATCACTGCCGCATTCTGGACAGACATTCACCGCGATCTTGCTTTCGGTCGTTTCAGATGCGGGCATGGTCCCATTCTACCGACCAATCAATCGATTCTATTTCGTTCTTTCAATTTTATGGATCATTGCTATAATGAATGTTGGTCTTGATTCTCGAGACTGACAACATGACCTGCGGGCTGCCGGCCCGCCGCGTTGAAGGGCCGACACGCTCGCCTCACCTCAGGAAGGCGGCCCGCCGTGACAGCAAACACGCGACCCACTGAAGATATCCGGAACATTGCACTTGTAGGACAGACCGGGAGCGGAAAGACTCTCCTCTCAGAGCGCCTTCTGTTCAGTACCGGCACCATCTCGCGCATGGGATCGATTGAAGACGGCACCACCTTCTCCGATTGGTCAGACGAAGAAAGACACCACCAGCACTCACTCCGGACCACCATGCTCCACTTCGAGCATGAAGGACACATGGTCAATCTCATTGATACCCCGGGGCTCGCGGACTTTGCGGGACACGCAATCTCCGTCTTCCCCGCGGTCGAGACCGTCGCGGTCGTGATCGATGCCCACAAAGGGATCGAACCGATGACGCGGCGGATGATGCGGATCGCAAAGGATCGAAACCTGCCGAGGATGATCATCGTCAATAAAATCGATGACCCCACCTGCGATCTTGAAGCACTCACAATGCAGCTTCAAGAAACCTTCGGGAGCGAATGCCTCCCAATCAACCTCCCAACCCCAGACAAGAGCGACACGATTTCTGTCTTCGACGATGAAGGCGACGGCGACACCCTGTTCAGTTCTGAAGCCGACGCGCACCAAGCGATCATCGAACAGATCGTCGAGATCCAAGACGACCTCATGGACAAGTACCTCGAAGATGGGGACGAGTCCAACATCTCCAAACAACAACTCCACGATGTCTTCGAGAAAGCGCTCCGCCAAGCCCACCTCGTCCCGATCTGCTACTGCAGCGCCAAAACCGGCGCGGGTGTGAACCCGATGCTGCACCTGTTCGCGTCGATCCTTCCCAATCCGCTCGAAGGCAACCCGCGTCCATTCCTCAAACGCGAATCAGAGGACGGCGACGAGGTCGCGTTTGCTGCGGATGAGAAAGCGGACTCGCCTGTAATCGCACACATCTTCAAGGTCACAACCGACTCATTCGTTGGGAAGCTCGGTGTTTTCCGTGTGCATCAAGGCACAATCAAATCCAAATCTGAGATCCTGATTGGTGATCAGAAGAAGCCGCTGCGGATTGGTCACCTGCTCAAACGACAAGGCAAAGAATCCGTCGAGGTGGACGCGTTGGGTCCTGGTGACATCGGCGCGATCGGGAAAATCGACGAGGTCCACTTCGACGCGGTCCTTCATGAGGGACACGACCTTGATTCGGTCCACCTCAAACCGCTCCCGCTCCCCAAACCAATGTACGGCCTCGCGATCGAACTCAAGAACCACGCCGACGAAACCAAGTTCTCTGGGGCGCTCCACAAGCTTCTTGCGGAAGATCCATGTCTGAAACTTGAACGGATCAAAGCAACCAAGCAGACCGTCCTGCGAGGATTGGGCGAACTGCACCTCCGTATCGTCCTTGAAAGACTCAAAGAGCAATACGGGCTTGAGCTGATCACCGAGACTCCAAAGGTCGCGTATCGAGAATCGATCACAGGCACCGCGGAAGCGTCGTATCGGCACAAGAAACAATCCGGCGGCTCAGGACAGTTCGGGGAGGTCCACCTCCGTGTTTCGCCGCTCCCAGCCGACCACGAGGACGGGTTCGAGTTTGTCAACGCGACCGTCGGCGGCTCGATCCCCAAACAGTTCATGCCTGCGATTGAGAAAGGGATCCGCATGGCGCTCGAGCACGGCGCCGTCGCGGGATATCCAATGTCCGGCGTCAAGGTCGAGGTCTTCGACGGGAAGTACCACGCGGTGGACTCCAAAGAAATCGCGTTCATCACCGCTGGGAAGAAAGCGTTTATTGATGCCGTCACCAAGGCGCATCCAGTGTTGCTTGAGCCGATCGTCCATCTGGAGGTTACCGTGCCTTCGGAAAGGATGGGCGACATCGCGGGGGATCTCTCGACCAAACGAGGGCGCGTCCAAGATACCCAGATGCTCCCCGGCGACATGTGTACCGTGATCGCACAAGCGCCGCTAAGCGAACTCCAGAACTTCTCGACCGAGCTCAAATCCATCACAGGCGGATCGGGTTCGTATTCGATGGACTACTCGCATGAAGAAAACACGCCGCCGCACATCCAGCAGGAGGTCATCGCGGCGTTCGCGGGACATGACGAAGACTAATTCTTCTTGATCGTCTCCTATCCCCAGACCATCCCCAACGCCCGGATTGCCCAGATTCCGGGCTTTTTTGTGCGCTGAAGGGTCGGGGCGCAAGAAACGACTTCCGAGAAGTAAAATTCTCAAGGTCCGCAGCAGTTATGGCGCGGAATGATCGTGATTGACGATGGAGGTTCTGGTAGGATCGGGTTGTCGCTCATGGATGGGCGTGACCAATGATGTTCATCAGCCGGGGATCGGCAAGATGGACGCTCGATGCTGATCAGGTTGTGTGTACCAATCCAATCCGATCGGTGAAAGAACAGGCAAGTGAAGATGGACCGGATCAACGCCTCCCAATCAATCCCGAACACCCACGCGATGCGTGCATATGCACAGACTTTGCGTGCCAATAAGCCACTCGGCGCTCCGGGGGTCACCAAGACCACCCCGACTACCCAAACCAACCCAGCGACTTCAACCTCGCAAACAGGGTCGGTTCAGCAGACCTCGCCGATTGGTCGTATTGGTCAACCCGCGGTTGCTCGACCTGCGGCAGATCCGTCCAGACTTGTTGCCGGAAAGGTTGATCCGATCAATCTGAGCACGGATGTCGCGACGGTCTCTGGACCCAAACCGATGATAACCAGCGCGGGGACCTACTCGATCCATCCATCCGCGGCATCGCGCAACACCGCCGCGACTGGGGTCGCGATGGGACGCGGATTGGACCTCAGGGGCTGATTCTGGATGATCGCGTCACGCGTAGACTTCCAGCATGACCCAAACCACCCACGAACTCCCCAAACCAGCACCTATTTTCGATCAGTTTCTGATTGATCCAAATGTCGTCTATCTAAATCACGGCTCGTTCGGCGCGTGCCCAAAGGCGATCCTTGATGCGCAGAGCGCGCATCGGCTCGATGCCGAGCGTGAACTGGTTCGGTTCTATGTGAAGGACAGCTGGGGGAAGATCGACCGCGCCCGCAATGTGCTCTCTGGATTGGTTCAGTGTGATCCGAAAGATCTGGTCTTCGTCCACAACGCGACGACCGGGGTTGCAACAGTGCTGGACAATCTAGATCTGAGCGAGGGCGATGAGCTGCTCGTCACGAACTGCGAGTACCAAGCGTGCTTGAACAACTTTGCACGCACGGCGGACCGGACTGGCGCGAAGGTGACCTCCGTATCGCTTCCTTGGCCGATCAAGTCGGAGGAGCAGGTCATTGATGCGGTGATGTCGGGGGTGACGGATCGCACCACGATCGCGCTGCTGTCGCTGATCACCAGTTCGACCGGAATCCGACTACCCATCGAGCAACTGATCCCGATGCTCAAAGAACGCGGAGTTGAGACGATCCTTGACGCGGCGCATGGGCCGGGGTGCATCCCGATGGACATCAACTCCTGGGGCGCGGCGTACACAACCGGGAATGCCCACAAATGGCTGTGCGCTCCCAAGGGCGCCGCGTTCTTGCATGTGCGTTCGGATCTGCAGGACGGGTTCACGCCTTTGGTGGTCTCCAACGACGCTCTGGATCTGGAAGGTGCGGGGAAGAAGACCGGCCGATCCGGATTCAACCATGCGTTTGATTATGCGGGGACCGACGATGTGACCATGTACCTGACCGTCGCGGACTGCATCGATTGGTTCGAATCGAACATCGAGGGCGGCGTCAACGGCAACATGCAACGCAACCGCGACCTGTGCATCCAAGCACGCGACCTGATCTGCGAGGAGTTGGGTTGCACGCCCCCTGTTCCTGATTCCATGCTTGGACCGCTGAGCACGATTGACCTCCCATCTGGAAACCAGACCGCACGCGAGATCAAGGATCGGCTTCTCTCGGAGTTCAATATCCAGATCCCAGTCTGGGGAACACCCTCTGGGACCGTCGCGGTTCGGATCAGCGTGCAAGCATACAACTCGATCGAGCAATACCAATACCTCGCTCGCGCTTTGAAAATTATTCTGCAGGGGTAACCTCCCCACTGTCAGTTTGACGCTTCAAACGCGGTCTCAAATCACTCGAGGGGTCCGCAACGAAAATTGTCTGGTCCGCGTGTTATCTGTTGTGGGACTTGCACGCGCCGCGTCGATACCCTTTATTCACCACGACACCAGAACCGCTTGAACAGAAGGCCGAGGCCCATTGTGATTGATCTCAAACCCACTCAACTCGCACCCAACGCAGTCCAACGCCCTGATCCGATCCTCAAGTTCGTCGCGGACCGCATCTCCGAAACCGCGAGCTTCCCAATCCGCGAAGGACTGACCCAGCTCAACAACGGTTCCTACGGCTGCTGTCCCGCCGTGGTCGGCGCAGCGCAAGCCGAGCTCCGGCGCCGGCTCGAAGCGGACCCGGTGCATTTCTTTAAATACGACCTCGAGTTCTACAGCGACGACGCGCGCGGCGCGATCGGTCGATTCGTCAACGCGCCAGCGAAGGACCTCGCGCTGATCTCCAACGGCACCGTCGCGGTTTCGACCGTCCTGAACAACCTCGACCTCCAAGCGGGCGACGAGATTCTCATCTCAGACCACGAATACATGGCGACGATGAACGAACTCGACAAGCTCTGCAAAGCAACCGGCGCGGTCGTCGTCACCGCTCCCGTCGCGTTCCCTGCTGCTGATCCCGATCAGGTCGTTGATTCGATCCTCGGCGCGGCCACTGGAAAAACCAAGCTCGCTTTGCTCTCGCACATCTGCAGCGCTTCTGCTCTTGTGCTTCCGGTTGAGCGGATTGTTCCTGAGCTTCGCGCTAAAGGGATTGATGTGTTTCTTGACGGGGCGCACACGCCGGGGCAGATCCCGCTGGATATTGAGAAGTTGAACCCGACTTGGTACGCCGCGAGTTGTCACAAGTGGCTCGCGACTCCGAAGGGGACGGGGTTTATTTACACTTCACCGGATCGCCAGATCGGGTTCAAGCCTTTGGCGCTTTCGTGCCGCGTGCATGAGCTGCGTGCGGATCGTCAGCCGTTCTTGTGCGACTTTGATTACATGGGGACCAACGACTACACCGGGAATCTGGTGATCCCGGTCGCGATCGAGCACATGGGCGCGCAGCTGCTGTCTTCAGAAAGCCAGTCCGGCTGGGACGCGCTCTACCAACGCAACCACGATCTCGTCATCGCGGGCGCAAACATCATCTGCGACGCGCTCGGGATCGAGCAGCGTGTCCCCGAATCCATGATCGGGACGATGGTCGGCATCCCGCTGACTGGTGAGGTGAGCAAAGGTCGGATCTACGACGATTCACTTTGGGATGCGCTGTACCTCAAGCACAACATCCAGGTGCCGGTGTGGGCACTTCCTGGGATTCATCCGCGTGTGATGCGGGTGAGTGCGCAGTTGTACAACACGATTGAAGACTTTGAGAAGTTGGCGGATGCGATTAAGACTGAGCTGGGTTAACTTCAGCGATCTGCTTTCCTGACCAATACCGAAACACAATCCGCTCATCGTCAAGAATATTCTGGCGATCCATTTCAATGAGCTCTTCCAAAGAATGGAGAGCCGATCCCCAGACGCCGGCATCAATCAGGACATCATCCTTGTAAATCAACCTAATTGGCAGGGTATCCTCCAAGATATCACGAATGTATAACTCAACAGCCTCTTCGACATCAACCATATAGGTTGACTGCAGAAGTTCAGGATGAGTGTGCCATGGACCTGGTTCCAATGCGATGAACCAGTCTTCATATCCTTCCGGATCATCGAGTGTCACTGTCAGTGTGGTATCAACTATCAGTTCGAGTAGTCCATCATCACTCTGAAACTTCTGAGCTCTGAGTTCCATACATCACAACCCATACGCCGGACGCACGCGGCTTTCGAGATGGCGCATCAGCGGATCGGCGCTGAGCGGCTTGCCCGTCGCGCGTTCGATGATCTCGCTGGCGGTGTAGCGCCGGCCGTGCTGGTGGATGTGCTCGCGGGTCCAGTTGAGGAGCGCCGAGAACTCACCCGATGCGATCTGTGAATCGAGATCCGGGATCTGCTCGTTGATGGTTTCCCACATCTGCGCCGCGTTGAGGTTCCCCAGCGTGTAGGTCGGGAAGTATCCGACGAGACCGAAGCTCCAGTGGACATCTTGCAAGCAGCCCGTCGCGTCGTTGGGGACATCGAGGCCGAGGAAGTCTTTGAACTTCGTGTTCCATGCTTCGGGGAGGTCCTTGATCGCGAGCTCTCCACGCAGCATCGCGCATTCAAGCTCGAAACGGAGCATGACATGGAGGTTGTAGGTGCTCTCGTCGCTCTCCACGCGGATGAAGCTTGGGGTTGCGGTGTTCATCGCTTTGGTGAAGGTGTCGAGATCGATGTCCGAATACGCGCCGTCGAAGTGCTTGTTCGCGAGCGGCAGCGCCCACGACCAGAACGCTTTGGAGCGCCCGACCATGTTCTCCCACATGCGGGACTGGGATTCGTGGATGCCAAGTGATATGGCCTCTGTCAACGGCGTGCCCCACATGTCGCCCGCTTTGGGGATGCCTTGTTCGTACAAGCCGTGCCCGCACTCGTGCATCGTTGATCCGATCGCGTCGGGGAAGTTGGTTGTGGAGTACCGCGTGGTCATTCGCGTGTCTCCTGGACCGAACCCAGAGCAGAAGGGGTGGGTTGTCGTATCAAGTCGGCCCTTTGTGTAATCAAACCCAAACGCAGCGGTGACGGCTTGGCCGAACGCGTGTTGTTTTTCGGTCGGGATCTCCCGGTGCAAAAAGTCCACCTGAGGCGGGGTCCCATTGTCCTTGAGTTCCGCGATGAACGCGCTGAGGCGATCACGCAACGGCGTGAAGACCGCCGCGATTTCCTTCGCGGTTGATCCCGGCTCGTACTCCCCAAGCAACGCGTCGTAGAGCTCGTTGTGCTCATCGGTCATCAGACACGATGCTTTTTCCTTCGTCAGCTCCATCACATTGGTCAGCGCTGGAACAAAGGATTTGAAATCGTTGTTCTTGCGTGCATCTTTCCAGACATCCTGCGCTTCGGACTGTGCTTTCGCAAGGTTCGCAACGAGATCCGATGGGAGCTTGGTTGCTTTGTCGTAGTCACGGCGCATCTCGCGGATGTTCGCGCCGTGCGCGGACTGTGGGTTGTTGAGGTCTGAATCCACTTCGCACTCAACCAGAAGCTCGCCGACGCGAGGATCGCTCGCGCGTTCGTGGAGCAATCGTGCAAGCAGCGAGGATTGCTCGGCGCGAGCGTTCGCACCACCAGCAGGCATGTAGGTCTCCTGATCCCATCCAACGAGAGCCGCGACGGAACCGAGCGTTCCCTTGGCGTGCATGAGTTTGCAGAGTTCGGTGTAGTGCTTTGGGAGGGTTGCGGTGGTCATCGGATCAGTCTCACTTTCTAAAAATGTTCTATACAAGATCAGTTGATGGCGTGCTGCAGTGCAATCAGTGCGTACGCGGTAATCAAGGTTGCGTTGTCTTCCATCCAGCGTTCGTGCTTGATTTCAAAGGATCCATCCTCTTGCTGGAGTTCTTCTAGTGTATCCACCAGATCCGCTCTCCAGTCATGTTCGCCGACACGGTCTGCGCCCCATGAATCCAATGCACGGCCCATCGCACATAAAAAGTAGTAGTACCCCTGGTCACCCATCCCCGGATTCTCTTCCAGAGAATAGTTCGATTCGATCCATCTCCACGCGGCGGTGATGCGGGGATCGTCCGGCGAGAGATCCGCGTAGATCAGCGATTTGAATCCCGAGTAGGTCATAGAGCCGTAGGAACGGAGTCGTGTGATGGACCCGCCGTCGGGAGAAGTTTCAACCATGTCACCAGCTTGCGACTGTCCCGGGATGCTGTCGATGGATTCCGCATTGGGGACTGTTGCATAGATGAATCCGCCTTGGTTTGATGCGTCCGCGTAGTGCATGTCGTTGGTTTCGTCGTTCATTTGCACGCGAGAGAGGAACACCAAGGCGCGTTTGTATGCTGGGTCTTCTGTGGAGACTCCAGCATCGTGCATCGCTTGGAGGAAGAAGCTGAGGTTGGAGAGGTCGGGCCTGCCGTGCTTTCCGTATCCAACCCCGCCGTAGTACGGATGATCCTCTGCGACAGGTTCATTGAAGTCCGGCGCTTCGATGCCTCCGGTGTTCCGGTTGTGGTACTGGACGGTCTTGAGGAACGCGATCCCTGATGCGAGCGCTGAATCAGCGCGGTGTGTGCGTGCTTGACTCAGTGCGCTGATGCAGATCGCGGTGTTGTATGTCGGGAGCATCCCGTCGTGGATGGAGCCATCCATTTGTGCGAAAGAGAGGATGTACTCGAGCCCCCGATCAACCACTGGATTACTGGGATCGATGCGTGGGTCGAGGAGCATGCCATTGATGACCAGACCGGTGATAGCTGGGAAGTTTGGACCATCGGGATTGTGTCCCCAGCCGCCTGTATTGGGGTCTTGTTGCGTGTTCAGAAACTCGATCGCGCGATCCACCACGGCTCGACCGCGCTCTTTGGTGGAAGCATCAATCGGCTCAGCGGACGCAGAGTATCCCGCAAGCACGATTGAAGATACGCATATGGCTTTGGTCAGCATGGTCGTGATCATGTTCATACTCCATTAAACTGTCGGCGGGACTGACTGTGCAAGCGCAAGTGATCCCGCGACGATTGCCGCGGTTTCGAGACGCATGACATGAACTCCAAGCCGTGATGTCTCAATCTTTGATTCGTCAAATCTCATTCGTTCTTCTTCGGACCAACCACCCTCTGGACCAACGAGAATGCGTGTGTCGTCTTTCGAGGGCTTGAGTGATTCTTCACCCGAACCGTCACAAACCACTACGCGCATCCCGCTGCTGGACATCGCTTCGGAAAGGACCATCGGTTCGTGTACAACCAGCGCTCTTGTGCGGATGCACTGCTTGCATGCCTCATGGATGATCCGAGTGATCCGGTCTTCACGGATTGAAGTGGGATCCCGTTCGGAACGGTCTGTGATCAACGGCACCCACGACTCGACCCCGATCTGAGTCATCTGATCGATCATGCGTTCGAGGCGATCGCCCTTTGGTGCCGGACAGCAGATCTGGACTCTGGGAGTCACTGGGGGGATGCGCTCAATACGATCAAGCATGACCGCAATGATCGGCCTCTGCTTCGATCCTGAAATCTCAGCAATTTCACCGATCCCCATACCGCCTTGACCATCCAAGACCCCCACCAGTTCACCGATGCGAGCTCGTTTCACCCTCGCAAGATGCTGTGCCTCCGCTCCCTCGATGGTGATAAGTTGAGGGGGCAAAAACCCCGCAAGGTCCGAGAACATGACTCGATGATGGACTGTTTTTGGATACATCATGGATGCTCTACTGTATCGGTGAATGGAATCGCCGCGTTGTGGTAGTTTACGGCCGATATTCCTTGAGTTCGAGGGTTTTGAGGTCGATCATCTGCATGTAGTGGATCAGAATAAGGACACATCCAGTTCCGAACTCTTCGAAGCGGTGGATTCGCTGCTCGGAGACATCGAAGAAACCACCCAATCTTTGGAACCCAAAGAGGAGGAGGCGATCGATCCGAATGCACTGATCGGGGATGTTGGCGAACTCCCAATCAAGAACAATCCCACGGAATCAACTGAAACAGAAGCTACTGAATCAGAAACAAAAAATCCTGTCGATCCAGACGCAGAATCCCCCCAGGTCACCGATCCGATTACCAACGCACAGCAGGCACTTGATGAGGTCGAGCATCAAGCAGAAGACCTCGTATCGCAGAGCTTGGATTCGATGCTGGATCAACTCGACGAACTCGATGGTGCTGACGCAGATTCGGTCGAGACAACTCTCCCCAACGGCAAAGCAGAGCTCGAATCGCTCGACGCTGAGATCAGCACAGAAGATCTCCTTGAATCCATCGACACCGTCATCGATCAAATGGACAAAGGCACAACGGAAGATCCACAATCTGTAGTCCCTCCAGTTGAACAAGATCCGGCTGAACTTGATGCCGACGATGCAGTCGTCGATGAACAAGTGCAAGCAGTTGATGTCGATGAATCCGATGTGAACTCGATTGACGATGTACTTCCCGATCCCGACACGCAGCGAGAGGCAGCATCCGACACTGAAGAACCAACAGAAGACCCTGCAGAAATAGTCGACGAAACTCAAGACCTTGGAGGCGCCGTCGATGCCCTGCTTGAATCAGAGGTTGATGAGGCTGCAGAGCTTGAATCGCTCATCGAAGAACCAGAGCATGCTCAGGAAATGAGCAGCGAAGTCTCCATCGAAGAGTTCGCTGCGGATCTTGATGAAATGGGCGACTTCGTCGATGAGTCGATGATCGAAGAAAGCTTGAGTGATGAAGAAACCGCTGAGGATCCATCAACCGAAAGTCCAGAGGACAGCAAAACTCCAATCGACGAGCCGAGCGAAGATGATCTGATTCAGAACGAGAAAATCAGTACCGTCTCATCCTCGGATGCGCTGGATGATTCGATGGATCTGCTAGACAACGCGCTCGCCGAAGCCGCTGACGACATGCTCGAAGGCGACTTTGTGACCGAAGAAGGCGATCTTGTCAGCGGCGATGCATCAAACTCTGAGATCGAGCAAGCGCTCCAAGACAAACCGACACTTGAACCAGACCCAGAAATTCTTGACGACATCGCTGGAGACCTGCTCGAAGCAACGGAAGCGTATTCAGACGAATCAGAATCATCGAACGCGACCGAACCCGAGGAAGCGACTGACGCTGCAAACGCGCCATCAAAGCACACGCGGCACAGCCCGAAAGAAGAGAGCAGCGAATCACCAATTGAATTGCCGGTTGAATCACCAGCCGAGTCCTCCGTATCTACCACAACGCCACAACCCGCTGCTGCGGTGGATCCAGAGGTCCTGAGCGAGATCGAGGCACTCGAAGAACTCAAGGCAAATGAACCAACCCCGATCCCGGCATGGTTCGAGCGTGCCGTGGAAATCATCCGTCCAAAGATCGACCGGATCGACCCACTCAAAGGGAAGACGATGGACGCTTTCGCGATGGTCATCGGCGCAGCACTTGTTGCGATCATTACACACGCTGCACCAATCGCAGCGAGTGGCATGATTCTGGTTTCAAAGCCGCTCGCGAACAAATCTCCGGAGCTGCGAAACGCCGTCGGCTATATTGCGATGTGGACCGGATTCCTCGCGATTGTGCTCTGGGTATACCTGTTGATGTTCAGGAGCCCAGCGATCCCGACTCCTGAGAGCGCACCGACGCGCGTCATCAACGCGGATGAATCAATCGTTGTGCAGCCGGTCGTTGAAGTACTCCCGTAAAGCACAAACCATTCATACCCAACACGGCATACCCAATCACGGCGACACATCAAGCTCGTTCTCTGCATCCGCTTGCTCTGCGATACGGATCATCTCTTGTTCCCACGCTCGTTCAAGATCCGCGAACGAGATGTTGAACACCAGCTGCGTCGCTTCGTGTACATCCATCCCGCGACCCATTGCGTCGAACCATTCGTTGCGTGCCGCGCTCCCGTACCGCTCGGTGATGTAGCGCACCATCGACCAACCTTGTGAATACACATACATGGTGTGATTAAGTGCTTCCCCTTTGAAATCACTGAGTTGATCCCACGATCGACGATCTCCTCGCGCAACCTGCTTTGCGATGCCGATGATCCGATCTTCTGGCGGAGTGGATCTGTACCGATCCGTCATGAGCTCCGCGATCCCTTCGAGGGACCACCATGGTGCATCGATGATGTCTTTGCCAAACTCAAAGCTGACCGCGTGGCCAATCTCATGCGCGAGCAGCGTCGAAACACGATCAGCAGACATCGAATCCCGACCCAAAATCTTGATCGACTCCCCCGGCTCGTTCCAGCCGGACAACGGATCAAGATACCCAGGCGCAATTGAGAACTGCAACGCTTGCATGGTTGAATAGATCTTGACAGACAGCGGTGTCGAAAGTGTGCGATCAAGATCCTTCTCGATCTGCGCAGCAATTTCAGGCGCGATCATCATCACATTCGATGCGAGTTCTTGGTGTTTACGATCCGCTCTGACACGAATATTAGTCTCGTCATCAAGTTGAATCTCCCAACCGCGACCCGCAAATCGCCAAGGACCATCCGGCTCATCACCCATCGGATAGAAGATCGCGTTCATCTCTATAGACCGCTCGATCTCATCCGCGCTGAGCGTCCAGTGCATCCGAACCTTCATCATCGCAGCTCGGCCGGTGATTCCTACGATCAGGTCTTCGAGCGGCTCGATCTGAAACTCACTCACCGGATTGCGTGCGAGATCATTCACCCACGCGCGCTGCTCATGCACAAAGTACACATCTTCGGGATCGATCTGCGCCATATACGCACCAAGATCACCCGCGATGATCGCGCTTTCCATCGCATGTATGGATTCTGCAACGCGTTCTTGAGGAGACATCCCCGTTGCGACGGATACACAGACAGCAACAGGAATCAAACACGAGAACCAACGCATTTAGAACTCTGCCTGGCGCGGCGCTCTTGGGAACGGGATTACATCGCGGATGTTCTGCATCCCGGTACAGAACTGGACGAGTCGTTCGAACCCGAGTCCGTATCCCGCGTGCGGGACCGTGCCGTATTTGCGAAGGTCGCGGTACCACCAGTAGTCCTCGATGTCGAGACCCATCTCCGTGATGCGGCTGTCCAAAACATCGAGCCGCTCTTCGCGCTGCGATCCACCGACCATCTCACCAACACCTGGAACAAGAATATCAACCGCGGCAACGGTCCGTCCCGGCGCACCATCGGTGCCCTCGTCGTTGAGACGCATGTAAAACGCTTTGATGTCCTTGGGATAGTTGATCACCGCGACGGGCTGCTTGAAGTGTTTTTCTGTCAAGTATCGTTCGTGCTCGGATTGCATGTCCGATCCCCATTTGACATCGTATTCAAACTTCTCGTTGCATCCCTCGAGGATCTTGATCGCTTCGGTGTAGGTGATCGTCTTGACCGGTGCTTCCGCGATCATCTTCAATCGATCAATCAGCCCCTTCTCGATCCGAAGATCGAAGAACTCAAGATCATCCATGCGGCGATCGAGCAGATCGCTTGCGCAAGTTCGGAGCATGCCTGATGCCAGTTCGATGTTGTCGTGCAGGTCCGCGAACGCGATCTCGGGTTCGATCATCCAGAACTCCGCGAGGTGACGCGTGGTGTTGGAGTTCTCAGCGCGGAAGGTCGGACCAAATGTGTACACCCGGCTCAGCGAGCTCGCGTAGGTTTCGACATTGAGCTGACCCGAAACTGTCAGATGTGATTCCTTCCCGAAGAAGTCTTGGGAGTAATCAACCTGACCATCCTCGGTCTTGGGGATGTTGCAGAAATCGAGCGTGGAGACGCGGAACATCTCGCCGGCCCCTTCACAGTCCGAGCCGGTGATGATCGGGGTATGAACCCAGTAGAAATCCTGCTCGTCCATAAACCGGTGGATCGACTGCGACAACGCATGGCGAACCCGCGCGACGGACCCGAAAGTGTTGGTGCGTGTGCGGAGGTGGGCGATCTCGCGGAGGTACTCGAACGAGTGGCGCTTGTTGGAAGCGGGGTAGGTGTCAGGGTCTTGAACCCAACCAATGACGCGGACGGCGGTTGCTTGGATCTCGACGGACTGGCCTTTGCCTTGGGATTCGACGAGGACGCCGTCAACTTCGACGGAGCAACCAGTGCCGAGCTTCGCAACCTCTTCGTAGTTCGAGAGATCGTGGCGTGCGACGACCTGGATGGGATCGAAGCAGGTCCCGTCATTGACCGCGATGAACGAGAGCCCGCCGTCGGCTTTGGAGTCGCGCTTGGTGCGGACCCATCCCTTGATTGTCAGTTCAACGCCAGCTTGGGCTTTGAACGCGTCTTTGATCTTCATCCATGCCATCGGGGCACCTCAAATCGAGCATCGCTCAGGGTTGGGTTTGGACCCAAAATACAGAACTTTGGGGTGACCGGATCGTAGACAATCGGGACAGCGTGTGCAGGGAATCCGTTTCATCGCTTGGTTGCTCATGAGCATCGGACAATCCGTTGAATGGGCAGACTATCCTTGTTTCCTATGGCCCGCGCTGACGACATCCCGCCGATCTCCCCGATGGGGATGACCCTCGATGCGTTTGTCGAGTTGTGCGCCCAGCAAGGGGTCGGCGCGGGACGCGCCAAAGCCGCGTATCAGGATGTCTACCGCGAGGGAAAGCCCGAATCCGCTCCAGCACGAATCACGATCCCCGAGATCGTCAAACGCCATGAAGAGCCGGTCAATGAGGGCGTGACCATCAAGTTTGTTCAGCGCCTCCCCAATCCCAACCATCGACTCCTTCATCGCGGGATCGACTTCGACGACATCGAATCCGTCATCATCCCAATGATCGGCAGGTCCGGACGCAAAACCCACACCCTCTGCGTGTCCTCGCAGGTTGGGTGCGCGATGGGATGCGACTTCTGCGAGACCGCGCAGATGGGACTCATCCGTTCGCTGAGCGCGTCGGAAATCGTCGCACAATGGTGGGCGGCTCGTCACATCGAGGGTATCGAAATCGACAACATCGTCTTCATGGGGATGGGTGAACCGATGGATAATCTCGACGAGGTGCTCGCAGCAATCGAGTGCCTGACCGATCGCAGCGGCGCGAGCATCCCGATGGCAAACATCACCATCTCGACGGTTGGTCGTATAGATGGTCTGCGCCGGATCAAAGATCAGGTTCAAGAGCCCGGTTGGAAACGGCTGGGACTCGCGCTTTCGCTCAACGCGTCCAACGACGAGTCCCGATCAAAGCTCATGCCGATCAACAACAAATGGAATATGCAAGAGCTGCAAGACATTCTCCAAGAACTCAGAGAAGTCCGAGGCGGCCGCAAGATCATGATCGAGTATGTCCTCATCCCGGGAGTCAACGATTCGCTCACCAACGCGGACGAACTCGCGGCATGGATGAAGCCCTTCCTCAAAGACCCAACGCGCGAGAAAGCAAAGGGACACGGCGGATTGCTCAATGTCATTCCCTACAACCCAAGGCGCGACTCCCCTTGGCCCGCACCCACTGAGGAGCAAGTCGATGGATTCGTCGACCGATTGGTATCGCATGGTGTGTTTGTAAACCGACGAAGAACCAAAGGACGCGACACGATGGCCGCGTGCGGACAGCTTGGAACCGCGGAGATCCGCAAACGCCAGTTTGTGCCGGTGACGATGAACAACGATTCCAACCGGGACACGGATGAACGATAAAGCAAAATCCAAACGAATGCCGCTTTGGATCACACTCGCAGCGATCTATAGCGTGCTGCTGATCGTTTCGCATCTCTACCAGAACAAGACCGCCGCGCAAACTCAATCCACGAAAGCTACGGACAGCACACCTTCTATCAATGTCGAATCAGTCCGAAAGGACGGGACAGCCAATCCTGATCGGATCGTCCGTGTCTTCTACAACCAATGGCTCCCGAAAGATCCATCGACACAGCAAACCCCAGTCCTCCTCATGCATGGTTCTCCCGGAAGCGGCGACGCATTCGACGAACTCGCTCCGATCATCGCGAGAACGAACCGCCTGGTCCTTGCACCAGACCTCCCCGGATATGGCAAAAGCGATTGGGCACCAGACATGTCCTACAAGGGGCAAGCACGCACGATGAGCACGCTCCTTGATGAGCTGCAAATCGATCGCGTGCATGTCGTCGGGTGGTCTTCAAGCGGCGGAGTCGCTCTCCAGATGGCAGAGCGGTTCCCCGAAAGAGTCGCATCGATCACCATGCTCGCTGCGATCGGCGCGCAGGAAACCGAAGGCAGCGGCTCATACTTCTTCGAACACTTCAAATATGCAGTTGGATATGCAGGATTGGGATTCGGTCCCGAACTCATCCCCCACTTTGGGAAGCTTGGAACATTCCATAGCCGCGTGGGTTGGCTCAAAGCATTCTGGGATTCTGATCAGCGTGAACTCACCCGGATCATGCCGACCATCACGACACCAACGCTGATTCTGCATGGGAGAGATGATCCGCTTGTCGCCGCGAGTGGTGCGGAGTTGCATCACGCGATGATCCCCACCTCCCAACTGGTTATGCTGGATGCGTCGCATTTCTTGCCGTTCATGCAAGCAGAGGAAACCGCTGGATACCTCAACGAGTTCTTCGCTCGTCATGACATCTCAGGCGTTGAACCACTCACAAGCACACTCGACCTTGCGCCGGTCCCTGTCCGCTACGGCACAGACGCTGCACTCCACTGGATCGGGAAGCTTGTCAAAAACACGCCTTGGTGGGCGCAGATTTTGGTCATCATCCTGCTCACACGCCGGCTCCCGCATGTATGGATTGTCGTCACGATGATCTTTGTGGTCATGATGGATGTCGATCTCGCGGTCGCAATCCTCGGACTCACGACCGGTCGCCTCTGGTGGTTGATCCGAGGCGCCAATCCGCTTGATAAACCCTTCGGCACACTCCGCTGGATCCGAGGCGTCGCGTTCGTCATTCCCGCGACCATCATTGGAATGATCGGCGCCAGCAAAGCGGTGGAACTGAGCGAGCATGTTGGGTTGCTTGGGTTTATTGGATTGATCGGCGCCAGTTGGTTGCTGCTGATCGTGATCCACGCTGTGCGCCACATCATCACTTGGAGCGGACGCCAGCGCATCCGCGCCGCGATTGATCGCGCGTGTAATCATGAATATTGGCCAACCTTCTTCGTGTACATCCCGGTGCTCTGGTGGGGAATCAAACGAGTCATCTCAGGCAAAGGTTTGGGAAAGATGACCGCCGTCAATCCGGGGTACGCCGACGATGCGGGAGTACAGGACGAATCCAAAATCGACCTCAACCACAAGCTCGGCGACGGCTCGGCAAATGATGATTCGGTGCTCCACTGTGTTTTGATCGATGACAGCCAGTGCGTCGAATCCAGAATCCAAGCCGCGCACGACGCGATCGATCACGATCAAGCGCTCGGCGGCTTCCCTGTCATTTGCAAACCCGACAAGGGAGAACGCGGCCGTGATGTCCGCCTTGTGCGCACAAAGGATGACCTCACCAAATACTGCACATCCAGCGATGAACCATTTGTTCTCCAGAAGTTTCACCCAGGACCATTGGAACTGGGAGTGCTCTGGGTGCGTCACGCGGAGTCAATTACGGACCCCGACTATGCCGGACCGTCAGGGTTCATCTACGCGATCACCATCAAGCACTTCCCCACACTGATCGGCGACGGAAAGACCTCGCTCCGCCGGCTCATCCTCAAACACCGTCGTCACCGAGCGCAAGCAACAGTATTCGTCCAGCGCAACCGCGATCGGCTCGATTGGATCCCAGACAAGGATGAAGAAGTCTCGCTCGGATTCGCAGGAAACCACGCGCAAGGCGCGATGTTCACCGACGGCCAACACCTGATCACACCACAACTCTCCGCAAAGATCACCTCCATCGCTGATCGCTTCAACGCGGATCAAGGAGGGGGCTTCGACATCGGACGCTTTGACATCCGATGCGAATCACTCGAACAACTCCGCAACGGAGAAGGATTCGGGATCGTCGAACTCAACGGCCTCACCAGCGAACCCACCAACATCTACGATCCCGACCGCACCCTGATCTGGGCATGGGATGTGCTGCTCGGATACTGGAAACACGCGGAACGACTCGCACAAGCACGACTGGACACCAAAACCGGTCAACCGATCGACGAACGGACATGGTGGCGAATGAAACGCGCACTCGTCCGCGTCATGATCCCTTAATTGATTACGGCTGCAATCGAGTCGATGACCAAGGACCGCAGGCATAGCCATCACCCGATTTGGTCAGCTCCCGGTTCCATCGTGCGCGATCATGAACTCGTCCAACCCCACCTGCCCAAAGCTCAACAGATTGCGCATGGATCCGGAACCCTCCCCAATGCGGCGGTCGTGGGACGACGACATCTTCGCCGTTCATCAATGCCGCAGTATCAAGTCCCAGTCCCGCGATGACCTCCGCCGCTTTGTCGAGCAGAGCTTGGCGCGACTCGATCGGTTGCGATTGATCGCTGATCCACGCGCCGAGTCTGGATTCCAATCCTCGCGAAGCGAAGTAGCGATCGGATTCTGCTTCTGTCGCGTGCGTGACCCGACCTCGGATGCGGACCTGACGCTCGTACTGATCCCAGTGGAACACAACAGACGCGAACGGGGATTTAGCCAGTTGCTGACCCTTTGCGCCGTTGTAGTTGGTATAGAACACAATGTTCCCAGCGTCGGGTTCGATTACCTTACACAACACAATCCGCGAATCTGGGAAGCCGTCCTCGTGGAGGGTCGAGATGGTCATCGCGTTGGTGTTGGGAGTGATCCGCTCGTCCCATGCTTGGTCGAACCATGATTTGAAGATCGGGAATGGGGAATCCGGAAGCGTGTCAGGGAGGCGTTCGCCTTCGTCGTAGAACTGGACTGGATCTGTACTCATGGTCAAGAGTATTCACAGAAGTCCCCAATTTGGAGAGTTCCTTCTGGACAAGTTGTTGTGAATCATTTTGAGCAACTGGATGCACTACTATGTCCCCTGTGAGTGAAACATCCCTCGAATCCAAGCCTTGGGCGAAGAAACGCAAGCCCACGATCGACGCTTCTGAGCTGTTCGATCGGACCCCGCCGCACCATATTGATGCGGAACGGTCGCTTTTGGGGTCGATCCTGCTCGATCCGATGGTCCTGACCGAGATTGTCGAGATCATCTCGCGCCCTGACCAGTTCTACAAAGAAGCGCACGGCACAATCTTCTCATGCCTGCTCGAAACCTTCGAAGCCCACCAAACAGGGGATATGGTCCAGCTTGCAGAAAGCCTGCGAGCGAAGGGGGTCTTTGATCAAGTTGGTGGATCGTCATACCTCATGGAACTCGCAGAAGCGGTCCCCAGTGCAGCAAACGCACCGTATTACGCGAAACTGATCGCGGACAGCTACCGCCTTCGCAAGTTGATCGATGCTGCTGGGGAGATTTTGTACGAAGCGTACACACAAGGCGGGGGCGCGCCAGGAGCCGCGAAGGATGTCGTGGACCAAGCAGAGAAGCGGATCTTCGACATCGCATCTGAGGACATCAACGCGGAGCCCGATTCACTCAAAGAGCTGCTGATGCAGGAAATGATCCGGATCGAGGAAGCCGAGGGACAGACGATCACGGGACTCCCGACTGGATTTGATTACCTCGATGAGCTCCTCTCAGGACTCCAACCTGAAGAAATGATGATTCTCGCGGCTCGTCCATCAATGGGTAAGACCGCGATTGCGCTCAACATCGCGGAACAGCTCGCGTTTGGTGGTTCAACACCTTGGAATCACAAGAAGGATGCGGTCCCTGTTGCTGTAGGCGTATTCTCGCTGGAAATGTCCCGCAATGCGCTGACCCAGCGTCTGCTCAGTTCGAGATCTGGAGTGGATTCAGCAAAGCTCCGCTCAGGTCAGGTCACCGATGCGGATTGGACCAAGCTCCAGCGTGCATCTGGTGAACTCGCAGAAGCGCAGATCATCATCGACGACACCCCAGGCATGACCGTCCTTGCGATGCGCGCGAAAGCTCGACGCATGAAGCAACGGCACGACATCCGATGCATCGTCATCGACTACCTCCAGCTCCTCACCTCTCCGGGATCAGCACGCGAATCGCGTCAGGTTGAAGTCTCGGAAATCTCACGCTCGATCAAATCGCTCGCCCGTGAGCTCAAGGTCCCCATCATCTGTCTTGCACAGCTCAATCGTGGTGCAGAACAACGCGAAGGCAACCGACCCAAGATGAGCGACCTTCGTGAATCGGGTTCCATCGAGCAGGATGCGGATGTCGTCGCGCTCCTCCATAGAGAGTCGTACTACCACCGCGGCGAGCCAGCATGGGATCCGACCAACCCCGAGTTTGATGAGGACAATCGCGAAAAGCTCAACATGACCGAACTCATCATCGCTAAGCAGCGGAACGGACCAACCGGCACAGTCAAGCTGGTTTGGGATGCCTCCACTGTTCGGTTTAAGAACTGGGATCCGATGCACACTTCAACAGGATCGCAGGGGTTCAGTGTCACCCACGACATGCCGGACTTTAACCCCAATCCGCAACCACCATCCCCACCACCCAACGGCGGGTTTGACGGGCCTGACTTCGCACCCCCACGACAGACCTTCGCACCAGGTTCCAAGAGCGGTCCAGAAGTGAACTTCAGAGATGGATCCGGGAACGATGTAGATTTCGATGATGACGACATCCCACCATTCTGAACTGATCTGGGTATCAAACCACCGAAACCAAGACTCTTAGTCCACTTGAATCCATTGCCTCAATGAGTTCTTCGATGTTGTCCAAAGCCAAGAGTTTTCTCTTGTGTCGAATATCGGAACTTGATAAAATCCACATCCATCTCCTTTCAAGAGCACCAGCTTTCGATTCTCAAGGGACACTACATATGCGCATCCGATCATCCGCACCCCTCTGCATGGTGTTGTGCGCTTCCCTGACGACAGCGACGCTCGCGGATGCGACACCGGTTCGCTCGAGCATCCATACTCAGGCGCAGATCGAACTCACCAACACCTCCGCGAATGAAGAGGTCAATGCATCGGACTCACAAGCTGATGTCTTGGAAGATCTCGGCGTTCTGTCTCGTGCGGTCATCAACAACTCGGATGGCTTGTACACCGCGATCACGACCGGGGGGGCTCATTTCGTTGATGGGAATCGTGGATCTGTCGGGATTACAGCAAGCTACAGCGGGACACCTGGGACTGGCGACATCCTCGCAGATCGGTTCGGTCATGTACTCAACGGCACTTTTGAGTACGACTTCACTGCCGATGAAGTCGGCATGCTCAACCTCTCTGGGGTCATCCGAAACAGTGGGCTCTCGTCCATCAGTTACTTCGGATTCGTCCAAGTCTTTCAAGAAGACGAAATCGGGAACGGGTTCAACGATGCGTTCTTCCAGTTCCAGTTGTTCGATTTCAACTTCGATACCGAAGCGTTTGACCTGATGATCCCGCTCGAAGCTGAATCGGGAAGCTATCGGATTCAACTCCGGCTCGGACACATCGGGCTCGGCGTGCTGAATGTTCCGCAGAGCGATGGCTCGCTCGAAGCATCGTGGATGATTATGACAGGAAACCCCTGTCCCGCAGATCTGACTGGCGACGGTACACTCAACATCTTCGACATCTCTGCATTCCTGATCGCGTTTACAGCACGAGATCCCGCTGCGGACTTTGCACAAGACGGCGTGTTCAACTTCCTCGATGTTTCCAGCTTTCTGATCGAGATCGGGAACGGTTGTCCGTAATCCAACAACTACTCAGTGGCATCATGCCAAACTGTACTCAAGACGAGTCTTGTAGTTGGCGCGCCTTGTCATCGCAGGGATCAGGATCAGGTCGATCAACTGACCAATGAACAGCAATCCGCCGGTAAAGAACCAGAGGAGCCCGGTGATCCATTTGCCGTTGTAGAAACGATGGATGCCGCAGAATCCGACGAGACTCAGACACCAGAGCAGATATGAAATTCCTGATGATCGCATGTTGATGACCTCCAAATCCTTGTTCGGAACTTGGTCATCAAGATTTCAATCCCCAAAGCTTGTGTACACGCTCCGCGCTGCCGCGATGAGGGGGTGATCGATCGGGACGAGCCGCTGCTTGTTTGCGGCGCTGGTGATCTCGACATCACCAAGCACTCCGCCTTGCATCACGACCAAGCGGTTTGTTTTCCCTTGTTTCAAGAGTTCCATCGCGTGATGACCGAACTGGGTGGAGAGCACGCGATCCCCAGCGGTCGGGGTGCCTCCTCGTTGGACATGCCCTAGGACGACATAGCGGGATTCGATCTCTGTGCGTTCTTCGATCTCCGTCGCGAGCCATTTCGCGACCCCTCCCAGACGGATCGCTTCTGGAGAGTTCTCGATGATCCGATCGACAATCTGCTCGCCGCCCTTTGGCTTGGCACCTTCGGAGACAGCGATGATGGTAAATCGCTTGCCACGCTGCGATCTCCAAATGCAGTATTCCGTGATTTTGTCGATGTCGAAACCAATCTCAGGGATCAGGATGATGTCCGATCCGCTCGCGACCCCTGCGTGGAGGGTGATCCATCCCGCGTTGCGTCCCATGAGTTCGACGACCATGACGCGGTGGTGCGATGCGGCGGTCGAGTGGACGCGATCGAGCGCCTCGGTCGCGATATGCACGGCGGTCTGGAATCCGAAGGTGATGTCTGTGCCGTAGAGATCGTTGTCGATGGTCTTTGGGATCCCGATGCAGTTGAATCCCTTGTCGGTGATTTGTTTCGCGATGGACATGGTGCCATCGCCTCCGATGACGATCAATGCATCGATTTTACGGACTTGAAGGTGCGTCACGCAGACATCGGTGAGATCCTTGAAGATTGTGTTCCCTTGCTCATCCTTCCCGACTGGGAAGTTTTGGGGGTTGGATCGGTTGTTGGACCCGATGATGGTGCCGCCCATTGTGAGGATGTTGGAGACATCGTCGAGGTCGAGTCTGTGGATTCGGTCTTCGATGAGACCAAGGAATCCGTCCTCGATCCCGAAGACTTCGATGCCGTGATTGATCGCGTCCTTGGTGACGGCGCGGATGACCGCGTTGAGACCGGGACAATCGCCTCCGCCGGTGAGGACGGCGATGCGTTTGATTTTGGATGCCGGGACGCTTTTTGGGATGGTGTCCATGTGTCTTTCCGGAGGATTCAGAGATCGCGCAGCGCATCTGCGCGAATACTGCAAGTTCATCGGCGATTCGACCCCATTCCCGGCAGCCGATGCGGTATTTGGCGGTAGGATACAGCGATGTCCCAGCCGACCGACACCCCAACCCCTTCTCAGGATCGGTTCGATCCCCACCTCTATCTCCACCCCCAGACCCTCGCTCGGCTGACCTCGATGGAACTGCGAGCGAAGATGATCGTCGAGGGGGTCCGATCGGGTCAGCATCGGTCGCCGTATACCGGGGTGAGCGTTGAGTTTGCGCACCACCGCCCGTATGTCGCTGGGGACGATATACGGCACCTGGACTGGAAGGTCTATGCACGCTCGGACAAGCTGCAAGTCAAGCAATACCAACAGGAAACGAACCTTGACCTCGTGATTATGGTCGATTCGTCCGGATCGATGCGGTACGGATCGCGGTTGTTTTCTGATGCCTCCGGGTCCGCGAGCGCCACAGCACCCGATGGACGGATCAACTGGTCCAAATACGACCACGCGACAGCGACCGCGGCGGCGCTCGCGCACATCACCCTACATCAAGGCGATCGCGCAGGGTTGATGATCTTTGCGGACGAAATCCGCGCGATGGTTCCCCGATCAGGTCGCGTTTCGGGATGGAAGCCGATCGTCGACGCGCTGGCAACCAATCCCGTTGAGCAGGAGACCGACATCCAACGCGTGATGGACCAAGCGATGGGCAAGCTCAACAACCGGTGCATGATCGCGCTGATCTCCGACTGTTTCATGGACCCTGCGGATCTCAAATCCGCACTCGCGAAATGTAAGCACCGAGGGCACGATGTCATCGTCCTCCAAGTGCTCGACAGAGCAGAACGGACATTCGAGTTTGAGGACAGAGCGGCGTTTGAAGGATTGGAGTTTGAACCAACCATCCGGATCGATCCGCGCGCACTCCGCGACGATTATCTCGCAGCGTTCAACGAACACAACGAGACCATCACACACGACATCCGCTCGCTTGGGTTCGATCACCACATCGTCTCGACCCATAAATGGCTCGGACCCACACTCGCGTCCTTTGTAGCACGAAGGAACGCATCACTCTCCAAACTCAGGAGCGCGATGCGATGATGGGATTGAGTGTGCTTCATCCTGGCTTATTCATCGCCGGCGTGCTTTGTGTGTCGATCCCGATCATCGTGCATCTGCTACGAAGGAAACATCGTCCGATCTCCTGGGGCGCGATGCGGTTCCTCGAACAAGCGTACAAAAAACGCAAACGATTGGTCACCCTCGAACAACTCCTGCTGCTTCTCTCTCGCTGCGCGATCATCGCACTGATCGCTGGAGCGGTCGCGGCACTGATCCACGGCTCGGGCGCGAGCGACTCGCGATCACGCACGCTTGTGCTCATGCTCGACAACTCGATCCACAGCTCGACCCAACTCGCATCCGGACAAAGCTCGCTCAATCAGCAGCGACAACGCATGCTTGACCTCCTCAATACGCTTGACACCACGCGGGGAGATCGTGCCGCGCTCATCACCCTCGCTTCACCAGCTCACGGCGACGCAGTTCCCGCAACCAGTGAACTCGGATTGATCCGATCAAAGCTCGAGAGTATCCAAGGCACAGACGCCGATCGCGATCTTGATGGCGGACTGGGTCTGCTCTCAAAGCTGATCGAGAGCGAGGATGCGTTGCAGCAGCTCCGAGTGGAACCCGTGCTCTCGCTCAGCTCTGCAGGATGGGACACGGAAACACAGTACAGTCTGAACGCTGTTGAGGGTGTTGAAAAAATCCTGATTGATGTTTCTGAGTCAGCAACAGATGACAACTTCGCAATCACCGACACGGTAACGCTTCGTCCGATTGTGACCAAGCAAGCGGAGTCTGCGGATGGGACACCGATCATCCAAGACGAGATCCAAGGGGTGCGCATCACCCTTTCCCGATCAAATCCAACCACAGAGCAGGTTTCGCAGGTTGTGCTTTATGATGCTTTGACGCAAGAGCAGCTCGGAAGCCATACATTCCAGTGGTCAGCAGGACAAGCGGAGCTTTCACAGAGTGTCTTCATCGACGCGAAGAAACTCATACCGACGCGTGGTGGCTCGGCGATGCTGCGTGTTGCGTTGAACCAGACCATTCCGGACAACAACCCAAGAGACAACGCACGCTTTGTTGGGATGCCAATCCGTCAGCATATCTCGACGGGGATGATCGATCAGTTCTCGAGCGGCGACGCTTCGATCCGACCATCGCGCTGGGTTCGCGCGGTTCTGGGCGCTGATGATGGTTTGATGACGATCCAGCAGATCCAAGCAACACTCGCGAGCGATCGGATCGATCCGACGCTTGATATTCTCTTTGTCCTCTCGCCCGAAGCGATCGACGATGCTGGATGGTCTCGCATCGCTCGGCTCAATGCTTCGGGGATGCCTGTCGTCATCACGCCAGCGGTTGATCCGACCAGCACTGATTGGATATCCCGCATCCAGACACTCGCGCCCGGAATGCTGAGTGGATCAATCGACTCGACATCCTCCACGAGCAGAAGCTTTGACCCGCCGATTGGTCTTGCTGATACGCTCCCAATGACACGCGATTCCGCGCACAATGTGCTCCAAGGGATCGAGAACGAATACCCCGACCTCGCGTCTTCGGTCGTCATCACTCGTCGACTGAATCTCCAACCAGGTCCAGATGCCCAAGTGCTGATGATGGATTCTCAGCAACACCCCATCGCGCTGATGCTCCCTGCGGGCGCATCGGATGCTCAGGATCGTCCCGGCGCTGGAGGCGTGGTGCTCTTTGGGGTTCCGTTTGATGTTCAGTGGACCGATCTCCCTGCTCGCCCGCTCTTTGTTGCGATCACCCATGAGCTGGTCCGCTCGCTCCTAGCTCGTTCGATCACGCCTGAGATGCGCACCGCGGGGGTGAATGCAGCGCACTTGCAGTTCGATAATCTAGAGCCACTCGTGGAGCAATCAGTTGACACTCGCAACGGACAACACGTTTCAATCTATGTGATGCTCGATGTACAAGGCGCAGGCACACGAGGCGTGATTGTCAATCCAGATACTCAACGCACTACGATCGATCCAGCATCAAGCGAATCGCCAATCGAGGCGCTTACGCGGAATCTCGACGGGATCGAGATCACGGATCTAAGTGACTCAACAAGTTTGAGCGAACACGCGCTTGGCAGCGGGACAGCCGAGGGTCGATCACTCGCTTTGATCTTGTTTGCGATCGCTGCTGTGATCGGGATTGTTGAGTTTATCCTCGCTCGGCGATGTTCCTACGCAGCCAACACCCCCTCCGCAATATTGCCAGGAGGTGGGCTGTGAACAGGATCTTCGATTGGATCTTTGGTTTCGAGGCGGGAACCTTTGGTGCGCAGGACTCCGGCATTGGATTTGCGCACTCGATACCGATCTGGATCTGGATGCCCATTTGTCTAGTGATTGGATTGTCCGTCTGGCTGAGCTACAAAGGACTCCCAGGTCCACGCTGGTTCCGCGTATCTCTGGGTTCCATCCGCTGGGGTGTTGTGGTGCTGCTACTGGTGCTCGCGCTTGGGCCTCAGATCGAGCGTGAACGCACACTCATCGAACGGGACCGTGTGATAGTGCTTCTCGACGCTTCAGGATCGATGCGGATGCCCGAGCTTGAATCCGATGGCACTTTGACCACCAGAGCACGCATGCTTTCGGATTTGCTCGTTCAAAGCTCCACGATTTTTGAGCAAGTCGAATCAAACTCTTTCCTCGATGTGTACACGTTCACCGATCGAATCGCGGAAGTCGATGGATTCCCGAGTATCGACTCGGATTCAATTTCTGACAGCGCGAGCACCACACTTGGACGATCGTTGCAATCTGCGATCAGCAACGCTGGGACAAGTCCCATCTCTGGGATTGTTGTGTTCTCTGATGGTCAATCACACGACCAACCATCCGATGCGCTCCTTGAGTCGCTGATGAGTTCCAGCGTTCCGGTCATTACTGTCCCGATCGGTTCGAGCGCTCCTGTCCGCGACGCTTCGATTCGACTTGTGGAATCACCAAGCGCGGTATTCGCGAAAGACCGTGTGCCAGTCCGAGTTGTCGCACAGGCGAATGGGTACAACCCTGGTGACGAGATCAACATCGAGCTCGTGGATCAAACTACTGGGATCACCCTCGATTCAAGCACACAAACAGTCCCTGATGTGACAGATGAGCATGTGACGATCGAAGCGGACCTCTCGCATACTTTCGCTGATGCGGGAGAAAAGCGTGTGTTTGTGCGGCTCACACCCAACAGCGGGACCGATCTCATCGACGACAACAACCAGCAATCGATCGAACTGAGTGTGATCTCCGAACCGATGCGCGTGCTCTATATCGATGGCCACCCGCGATGGGAATACCGCTACCTCAAAAATATCCTCACACGCGAGGACACCATCAGCGCGACCACGATGCTGCTCGCTTCAGATCGACGATTCATCGAAGAGGGACAGTCCGTCAACGGGCAAATCCCGAGCACTTACGAAGAATGGGAGCCCTTCGATGTGGTGATGCTTGGGGATGTCAGCCCTGAGCTCTTTTCCGAATCACAACTCGCTTCGCTCAAAGAACACATCGAATCTCGCGGTTGCGGGATTCTCTGGATCGCAGGAGAAGGATCAACCCCCAACGCTTGGCTCGCATCCCAACTCGCTCCGCTCCTCCCAATGCAACGCGGCAAAGCGGATTCGCTTTCAACATCATCCAATGAGTCTGTTCAAGCGGTGATGAAACTCACCGAGTTTGCTGATCGCGTAGGCCTCCTCGCATCGAGTGATCGGACACAAGGCTCGCGAGCAGCGGTTGAGAATCCGGATGCTGGATGGACCATCCTCCGCTGGGTACACACGATTGGAATGGACGACCTCAAGCCTGGTGTTTCGACGCTCGCGTTTGCGGATTCTCTGGATCAGCAGAGCGAACGCGCACTGGTCACCACAATGCGTTACGGCGGTGGACAAGCGGGCTATGTCGGCACCGATGAAATCTGGCGCTGGCGCTACGGGCTGGGAGAAAATCTCCCCGAACAGTTCTGGCTCCCCATGATCCGAACACTCGCGCGTGGGACCATCGCAAGGAGAGCCGCACCCGCTGGTATTTCAGTTTCCCCACAACGCATCGCGCCTGGGGACGACCTTCGTATCACACTCGATCTCTTCGACAGTTCGGTCATCGAAGATTTTCCAATGAAGATTCAATCGAGCATCAAACCCCTCTCGCAGAATCTGTCTGAAACCAATGTCCAACTCAATGGAATCGGCAAACGAAGATCCGCGATCTGGACTCCGAGCGAGCCGGGTTTGTATTCCACCAGTGTCAGTCACCCGCTGCTTGGGGTAGCCCCTGTATCACAGACATTTCGCGTGCTCGCTTCATGGGATGAATCCACCAATCCCAACACTGACCACGATGCCCTCGCAACTCTGAGCGAACAAACCCAAGGCGACATACTGAAACCTGACCAACTCTCTAACCTCCCCGACCTCCTCCCGAATCGCACACGTATCACGACGCTTCCACCCCAAACCACACCGCTCTGGGACAGACCGATCGTGCTCATCTTGTTGGTGCTGCTGCTCACCACAGAATGGATTGGGAGGCGCGCGATTCGGCTCGCATAATCATGACCACACTCAATACTTCATCTCGGAGCAGCACGCCAAGCACGCAGTCGAGCACGCTCGAAGCGTCAGTCGTTCGCGTTGTGCGCACGATGCGCATGCGAGGCGTTGTCCGCGCATCTGGGTGCATCATCGGCGCGGTTTCCATCGCGGTGTTTCTAGATTGGGCACTTCATCTCTCCGCATCGTTGCGCTGGGCATTCCTTGCGGGGATTCTTTGGATAAGCATCTGGGCAAGCCGGAGGCTGATCCGCGATGTCTTCCGAATCCGCATCCGTCCGAGTGATCTTGCGCTCAACATTGCGGATGACAGCCCAACGCACTCCAACACCAATCGGCAAAGTTCGGCGCTTGCCGCGATTGCTGATCTGCCCAAAGCAGAAGGCAACCTGATCGAGCAACAACTGATCCGCTCCATCTCAACGAGATCAACTTCCCATCTCGATACAAAGATTTACGCAACAATCCGCTCCAACACAACGCGAGAGATGATCGCGATTTTCGCTGGATTCCTTGTGCTCTGCTTGACCGCGTTCGCATCCCCCACGCTTCTCACCATCGGTGCTCGGCGTGTTGTGATGCCTTGGACACACGCGGATTGGCCCAAGCAGTTCGGGATTGAGGTACTAGTTTCCGCGATCCATCATCCTTCGGATCGTGCCTTTATTGCTCGTGCAAACATCGGCCCTTCCAAAGAACACGCGGACGCCAAGCTCCGCTGGAGACTTGTCGACAACGCGGGGACTCCGATCGTCCGATGGACTTCACTTGTGCTCAACCGCCAGAAAGATCCTTCTCGTTACGAACAACTGATCCCAATCCACACGCTCTCAGCACAGAGCATCCCAGCGGGATCCACACTCGAATATCGCATCGAAACTCGCGACGACCGAAGCGATGTCCAGAGCATCCAAATTGTCCACCCACCAAAGTTACAGGGTGTTGAGATCGAAACCACGCTCCCGGATTACGCTCAATCGATCCACGACTCTGCGATACCCTTTCTGCAAGGGAATACCAAACTCTCCCCATCATCACTCTCGATCGGACCGATCCTCGCTGGATCAACGATTACAACCAGTTGGACATTCGATACTGAGGTTCATGCGAAAGGCACGGAGCGGTCCGAGTCCAACACCATCACAAACACTCAGCGAATCAACGACAGCGGCACCATCACCACTGTGCCGATTGACAAGTTCGGATTCTCCCCTCGCGCCGCGATGGATGTCTTTGTGCGTGTGGTTCCTGATGCACCACCCGAAGCGATCGTCCAATCACCCAGCACTGACCTCACAGTTGGGCAGCGTGCGATCATCGAACTCAGTGGCTATGTCACTGACGACCTCGGACTCGCAGCAGTTTCGATGAACGCGACAATCCAAAGTGGTTCGAACCCTACAGACCATGTTCTGCTTTCTTCAGTCTCCGACGGCTTGCGTGAACGCACACTCCCTGCGCAACTCAATCTCGCGGAGTATTCGGTCAATCCCGGATCTCAAGTTGAACTGAGCGTGTCCGCGATCGATCTGCTGGGTCAAGAAACACGATCGGTTCCTCGCGTGATCCGAGTTGTTGAAGACCGGGAGATCCTCGAACGCGTGGAATCACAACTCGGCTCGATCGGGGAAGTACTGAGGCGCCTAGACAGTCGTCAGCGGGAACTCCGTGAACTAACATCCGAAGGTTCCGATGTCCTCCCAGACGATCAATCATCGCTCACCACACAGATCGATGCGAGGTCACAAGCGACCAGCCGATTACTCGACATGCTCGAGCAGAGCAACATCCAAGACCCACAACTCACCCCGATGCTCGAAGGCATCAACAACATCCTCTCCGAAGCACGCGAGCAATCGCAACGCGCAACCGACGCACTCGAAAGATCGCAGAAGGAACAAGCAACCGAACGGATGGACAGGGTGCGTGACCAACTCGGAAACGCGATCGCGATGCTTGATCGCGGACAAGACACCTGGCTCGCTCGCAGATCCATCGAAGACCTCCGGTCGAAGGTTCAAGAACTCCTTGATGAAACAAACGAGCTGGGTCAACAAACCGCTGGAAAATCCATCGATCAACTCTCCGAAGATCAGCGCTCGATGCTTCAACGGATTCTGGACAAACAACGCAGGGCTACAAACCAAGCACGCGAGACAATCGACGCGCTCGACAAACAAGCGGATGCACTCGAAGAGAATAACCCGACGGGTGCGCAAGGAATCCGTGATGCCGCGACCCAAGGCAGGAACTCAGGAATCGAAGAGCAGCTCGCACAATCCGGCGATGAGCTCGCTGAAAACCAGACTTCCTCCGCCGCTGCAACACAGCAGCAGGTGCTCGAAGAGCTTGACAACATGATCGAGCAAATCGAGCAAGCACAGAAGAACCGCGATTCTGCGCTCCGCAGAAAGCTCGCGTCGATTATCGAGTCGATCCAAGGCTTGCTCGAAGACCACGAGCTCGAACTTGGCCGGCTGGATGAGGGGTTCCCGAACCTTGACCGTCCGATGATCGCAATCCGTGAGAACACACTCGCGGTCCGCGACGATGCTGCATCTGCATTCCCAGAAACACAATCCATCGCTGAGTCCATGACCAAAGCCGCCGACTCGCAAAGCATCGCGATCACCGCGTTGCGTGCTGATCCGCAAAACCTGACCTCGGCGCGCCAGTCGGAACTCTCCGCAATGGCGCATCTTCAATCCGCACTCGATGAAGCGGAGCGTCAAGACGAGCAAGCTGCGGACCGTCAGGCGCAGCAACTCCGTGAAGAGCTCCGAGCAAAGTACCAAGACGCACTCGAACTCCAATCGCAAATATCTCTCGAAACCCCCCCGCTTGTCGGACAACGGCTCAATCGCAGACAGCGAGCTGCCGCTCGCGAACTGAGCGAACGCGAGAACTCGCTCAATGAAACCCTCAAGACCATGGTCGAAGAAACAGAGGAACTCAGCGAAGCACCCATCTTCTCGCTCGCGCATGACCAGCTCGAAGACCTCCTCGATTCAACCTCCTCGGCGTTGAGTGAACAAACCATTGATCCGATGGTCACCAATGACCAACAAGCAATCGCAACGATCCTGTCCGCGCTCATTGATGTCCTCGGGAATCAAAGCCAACCCCAATCCGATGAGTTTGAAGACGGGCAAGGCGGCGATGGAGGCGGACAGGGCGGCGGCGGACAAGAACCCGTAATCCCACCAATCGCACAACTCCAACTGCTCCGCACTCTGCAGCAACTCACCGCGACCCAGACCAGGTCGCTCGCCGAGCAGGATGCACCTGATCTCAGCCGAGTCCGAAAAAACGGACAGATGCAACGAGAACTTGCAGAGAAAGGCCAGCGACTGATCGAAGAGATGAACCCTGCGCCTCCTTCGGACGAACAACCAGTTAAGGAACCGGTTGCAGAACCGGGCGAGGACCCCACGCCGTGATATTTCCGCACCCCCATCCCGCGATCACCATCGCGCTCATGCTTATCGCAAGCATGAGCGCGATGGCGCAAGAAGGGACCGAGCCGACCCGCGTACCAACGCTCGATGAACTGCTTGGGTTGGAGATCGAACCCGAAGCACCAGATGATTCGGAGATCGACCAGGCGCTGTCCGCACAACAATCAGCCGAGGCGTTTACCCAAGCGGTTGGGCTGATGGAGCAAGCAGCGGATCGGCTGGAGACGAACGAAACCGGACTCACGACACAACGCATGCAAGAGGACATCCTCCGCAAACTCGACCAAGTGATCGAATCAGCGCAGCAGAACCAAAGCTCCGGAAGCAGCGGCGGATCATCCTCGTCTTCATCTTCGAGTCCTCAACAACCCGATCAACAATCCCAGCAGCCCAGCCCTTCGAGCGGAGCAGGTGAGCCGGGAGATGGATCGACCCCTCCGGGATCCAACGAGGTTGGGTCAAACAACCGAAACAACGCGATCGCTCGATGGGGAAGTCTCCCAGAGCGTCTCCGTGATGCGCTGAGTCAGGGGCTCGATGAGCCGTACTCTGAGCTGTACCGAAGCTTGACCGAACGCTACTACAAAGCACTCGCGGAGGATGAGGAATGAATCACCTACCCTCGCTGCTCGCATGCTCGCTCCTCGCAGCATCATCGAATCTCACGACCGCCCAACCCGCGAACCAACCAGCGCCTGCCGTTGGTCCGGAGATCACTCCCGAACTTGACCAGACGATTGCCAAAGCGATCAACTATCTTGCATCCACTCAAAGCGACGACGGATCATGGGAAGGTGGGCGATTCGGGAAGAATGTCGCGATCACCTCACTCGCGTGCCTTGCATTCATGGGCGACGGCAACACCGCATCGCGCGGTCCATACAGCGATCACATTATGCGGGGTCTTCGCTTCGTCCTCGACTCGACCAAAGAAAACGGCCTCATCACTGCAGAAGCAAACAACGGCCCCATGTACGGGCACGGCTTCGCAACCCTGTTCCTTGGAGAGATCTACGGCATGACAGGAGGCGGCGCGGACACCGCGATCAGCACGCAGATCCATGAGTCACTCGTGAAAGCCGTGCGGCTCATCGAGCAGACCCAAAACGATGAAGGCGGCTGGCGCTACAACCCCGTTCCATACGATGCCGATGTCTCTGTCACCATCTGCCAGATCATGGCGCTCCGCAGCGCACGAAACGCAGGGATTGAAGTCTCCAGCGAGACCATCGACCGAGCCGTCGAATATGTTCGGCAGACCCAGAACCCCGACGGCGGCTTCCGCTACCAGACCAGCGCGGGATCAAGCGCCTGGCCCCGCTCTGCGGCAGGGGTCGCGAGTCTGTACTACGCAGGGATCTATTCCGACGATTCGATCGATCGCGGTCTCGAATACCTGATGGGCACCGCGCTCCCCGGCGCGACCACCCCATCACGCTCCCACTATTTCTATGGACAGTATTACGCAGTCCAAACCATGTTCCTCGCAGGAGACGACTACTGGGACACCTGGTGGCCTGCGATCCGCGAAGAACTGATCCAGACCCAACTCGACGACGGCGCGTGGGAAGACCGATCCGCCGGCAAGGTGTACGGCACATCCATGTCACTCATTATTCTTCAGATGCCCAAGCGGTATCTGCCGATCTTCCAGAAATGAGATCCTCTTTGCGATTCAGTGTGATCATTCCGACTCTCTGTCTCTCCTGCGTTAGCAATGCGAACGCGGATTGGCACCTCCTCCGCGCCGACCTAACGATGAGCGAGATCCGATCCCCAAGAATCGAGCGCGGGATGGTGCACTACCTCGATCAAACAGGATTCGAGACAAGCACGCCTTTGGACCAGGTGTTCTTCGTGCTTCCATCAGAGCGCGGACCCCAATGGGAGTACACCTTCGCTGGATCAGGGACTCCAGCTTTGATTCGTCTCACAGATGACCAGCGGCTCCAAGCACAGATCCAAGACAACGAGAACCCAGATCTGCTGCAGTTCATCACCGAGTTCGATTCCGAACCTCGCACCATCCCACTTGATCAACTCCGCTCGCTCAAGATGACCACAGTCACCCAGTCTCCGATCGACAACGATGGTAGCGATACGATCAGACTGCTCAACAACGACACACTGACCGGATTCATCGAATCGATCGGAGAGTCTGTCTCTATAGACAGCGATGGTGTGATTCGGACCTTTCAACTCAACCAAGCCTCGTTCGTCGAGCTTGCGACAGATTCGACGACCATCCCAGGAACATATCTCTATCTTGATGCAGATCATCGGATGCGCTCGCATTCAATCACCGCATCAACCTCCAGCGTTGGCACAGCACAATCTCTGATCTTTCAGAGCGATTCGAACGCACCGACCCGAAGCACCCTGATCGAGTTTGAGCCTCAACGCTTCGCTGGGATTGAAATGGAACTCGAATCCGCGAGCATGATCCCGCTCGCAGCTCTTACACCCACAACCATCACCCCGACTGGGGATCGCTCTTGGACGCAGCCACCGAGCACACTCATCGAGCAGATCCCCAACTCAGGACTCAATGATCTGGATCTCAAAGCGCCGATCCAGCTTCGTTATCAATTCGAAAGCCCTGTATCCCGATTCGCATGTATCGCGGAACTGATCGCGGATCGTTGGTCGGATTGCGAGTTGATCATTTCTGCAGGTTCAGATAGCACGCCGATTGTCGAGATCGAAACCCATCGACTCAACACAATGCGCGATCAAGTCGAAATCTCGATTGACCTCCCCCAGAACACCTCCGAACTGATTATCAGCGTCGAACCTGGGATCAACGGTCCGATCCAAGATCGCGTGATCCTGCGCAAGCCGAGACTCCTCATCAAACAGCCGTTACCGCAGTTTGAGTGAAGCCATTGCGACGACGACGAGCAGGATCGAGATCAACCACAACCTCGCGACGACCTGGTTCTCCGCCCAGCCCCCTTGGTGGAGGTGATGGTGGTACGGCGCGATGCGGAAAATGCGGCGTCCGGTCCCGGTTTTGATCCGAGTGTATTTGAACCACCCGACCTGCATGACGACCGACAGGATCTCGAAGATAAACACGCCACACATGAGGAGGACGACAAACTCTTGTCGCGTGATGATCGCGATGTATCCGATCATCCCACCGAGCGCGAGTGATCCGGTATCTCCCATAAAGATCTGCGCTGGTTTGCAGTTCCACCACAAGAACCCCAAGCACGCGCCGAACATCGCGCCGGAGATCACCGCGAGCTCATCCGCCATCGGGACATACGGCACATACAGATACTGCGCTGAGCTGAGCTGACCCGCAACCAGCGAGAGCAAGATCAACGCAAAGCTCACAATCCCGCTGATTCCCGCTGCCAGTCCGTCCATGCCATCGGTCATGTTGACCGCGTTGGAGAGCCCCGCGACGACGAGCATCGACAGAATCATGAACGCGGGGAGACCAAGATAAATCAATCCATCCGCTGCAAACTTCGTCCCAGGCTCATATGTCCGCTGGAATGGAAGATTGAGCACATGCGAGATCGAATCCACCTGCGCTCCGTCCTCGACCTGCACGCCGTAGCGATACGCGAAGAATCCAACGATCAATCCGATCCCGAGTTGGAAGACGAGTTTCTCCCATGAATACAGCCCTTGTCGACCGGTGCCCCGCGTTGCAGCGGTCAGTTTGAGGTAGTCGTCCGCGCCCCCCACGACCGCCATCCATACAAGCGTGAACAATCCGAGGTAGACAATATTGACGCGGATATCCGCGAGCAGGAATGTGGAGATGAAGATCGCGCCGCAGATCAGGATGCCCCCCATCGTCGGAACATTCGCTTTGGTCGCAGCATGCTCACGCAGGAGCGCCGCGTCGGTCTCGCCCGCGTCACCGATCTTGAGGCGAATGAGCATCCGGATCACGCGCTTCCCAAAGAACACCACGATCGCGAATGACAATCCCGCGGCCATCAAGGTCCTGAACTGAATCTCATCAAAGACACGAAAGAACGCGTAGAGCTTGTGATCCACCAACCATCCACGCAACATGTCAAGCAATATATAGATCATGTAGCGTCCATGCCCTCAGTCATCGCGGTGCCGCGAATCTCTGCGCCAACCTTCGCATATGTCGTGTACCGATTGATGAGGATATACACCAATCGCTCCAAACCCACCCCTCGCGATCCTTTGAGCAGCACCACATCCCCCGGCTTGATCGAACGGGCCACTTCCGTCATCGTGTGGTCATCGGTCGCCGTCCATCGTTCAAAGTCCGCCCCCTCTGCGGCGGCATGATACAACGGACCAACCAAAACCACGCGACCATTCAAATCGCCCAACTCGCCAACCATCGACGCATGCTCGTCGGAACCGGACGATCCGAGCTCAAGCATGTCTCCGAGCACGATGACCTTGCTGGCATCGGGATTGATTGATTCGAAGAATGACAACGCTGCGCGTGTTGAATCCGGATTCGCGTTGTACGCATCGTTATAAATCACGATCGGCTCGGTCTGGGTTGGCACCTCGACGCGGTCGAGCCGCATCTCTGGGAGCTTCGCGTTGAGCAGTCCCGACGCGATCTGTCCGTCGTCCATCCCGCACGCTCGTCCGACCAACACCGCCATCGCTGCGTTCGATGCATTGTGCGCTCCGGGAACCGGCGCACGAAACTTCGCCCCATCGAGCAGAAACTCCACGCTTTGTTCCGAGGTCACGATCCCCATCAAACGCGATGGGTCCAATCGTTCAACATCGCAAGGCACAGACAACGCGCCGAGCACCCGATCCAGCGGATCGATCCCGCTTGGAACAATCCCACGCTCTTTCGTGGAGAGCAGGATGCTCGCCTTCTCTGCACAGACGCCATCGAGTGATCCGAGTTCTTCGAGATGCGCTCGACCAATCGAAGTGATCACGGCTATGTCCGGCTGCACCAACGCCGCACGCTGAGCGATCTCGCCGTGACTCGAAGTCCCGAGCTCAAAGATCGCAAAGTCCGCATCGATGGGTGTATTGAGCACCGACATCGGGACCCCGATCGCGTTGTTGTGACTCTTGGAGGACACCCACGCGTTACCTTGTTCGCTGAGCACCGCGTGGACGAGCCGAGTTGTGGTGGTCTTCCCGTTGGAACCAGTGATTCCAACGACTGTTCCTTTGAGCCGTGATCGCCAGTTTGCTGCGAGCACTGTCATCGCGTCGGTCGGATCTTGAACGACCAGCGTCGGGACATGAAAACCATCAGGAACTTTGGATGGATCGGTGACTAGACAAACCCCCGCCCCCTTCTCTTTCGCGGCATTCAGGTACGCGTGCCCATCAACACGCTCGCCGACATACGCGACAAATATCTGACCACGCACCAAAGCTCTCGTATCGATCGATGCGCCGATTGGTGGTTCATCACCCTGCGTTGGTTCGATCAACCAACCCCCGATCGAGGTCCAGACCGCGTTGTCCCATCCGATCCCGCTCATGCGCTTGCCTCCGATCTGCTCCGTCGTTCGTGTAGCGCCTTCGCTGCGTGTTCCGCGTCGTCGAAATGATGCACGACCGGATTCCCCAGATGGTCTGAAAGAATCTGCTGCGCTTCGTGCCCCTTTCCTGCGATCACGATCGCGTCGCCAGCGTTTGCGTGCTCGATCGCGTATTGGATCGCTTGATCACGATTCACCTGCACCTCGACTCGTGCGCGTTGCGACTGATCGAGTCCCGCGAGCACATCGTCCACGATCCGCGATGGTTTCTCGCTCCGAGGATTATCGCTTGTGAGCACGATCCGATCCGCACCGTTGCACGCCGCTTGTCCCATGCGTGGACGCTTTGTCCGATCTCGATCACCACCACACCCGAATACACACCACAGAGACGCCCCTTCAGGAAGCACTCGTCTCACTGCGCCGAGCGAACTGCGGATCGAATCGTCCGAGTGCGCAAAGTCTACGAACACACTCAGATCATCACGATCGTTGCTGACGCGTTGAAGTCTTCCGCTCGGAAGATGGAGTGTTGGGAGTGCACGGATGTATCCCGCGATTCTCGTTTCGGGATCAACCCCGACTCTCGCGAGCAACACATCTGCAAGCCCCAACGAGATCACCACATTACTCGCGTTGTAATCCCCAAAGAACGGCACACACGATTCAATCACGCCGATGGGGCCGGTGATTGAAACCTGCATCCCCTCCATAGTCCGATTCACAATCTCCCCATTCCACGCGGCGTCCCGATTGAGCACCGAACATCCAAGCACTTGAACACCCGCATTGCACGCATCCATCATGGTCTGTCCCGCGGGATCATCCATATTGATGAGTGCCGAGCTGCCTTCAGCGAGATTGTTGAACAGCTTTGCTTTCGCATCTGTGTAGGATTCGAGCGTCTTGTGGTAATCCAGATGATCCCCGGTCAGGTTCGTAAAGCCCGCAGCGTCAATCTCCACCGCACTCGTCCGTCCCTGATCGAGCGCGTGGCTCGACACTTCCATCACACACGCTTGGCATCCATGCTCGACCATCGTCGCGAGTGTTCGGCTCAACTCGATCGCAGGAGGGGTCGTCATCGACGCGACGCTGCGCTCTTGTCCATCATCGATCACAACAGTCCCAATCAACCCACACTTGATCCTGTGCTTGGAGCTTGGCATCATAAAATGCTTGATGATCTGCTGGGTCAGGTGCGCGATGGTGGTTTTGCCGTTGGTGCCTGTCACACCTGCGATTGCGAGCGCTTTGCTGGGATGCCCGTAAAACCGCTCCGCGAGGATCGCGCCGATCCCAGATGCGTTTGGGCTGTAGAGCAACGCCGCGTGTGATCCTGTTGGGATTGCTGCTTCAGGATTGTCCGTCAACACCGCGACGGCGCCTGCATGGACCGCTTCGTCGATGAACTTCGCGCCCTGTTCCTTGGTCCCCGCTCGCGCGACAAACAGCGAACCAGGCAACGCGGTCCGGGAATCTTCCGTCAGGTCACACACCCGGATCGAGCGGAGGTCATCAGAACCTGGTGCGCCCCCAAGGCGCGTCAGCTCGATGCCATCGATCAGTGTGTGCAGGTCCATCAACTCACCCTTTCGCGCCCGCCCTCGATTGGGCCTCAATCAGCCCACTGTATCGTCCATCAGGGCCTGTTTCAGACACATAAACACGATACCACACCCGGCCAATCCGCGGCCCAACATCCCGACAATCTCAAGGCAGGATCAGCATCGCGTCCCCGTAGCTGAAGAACCGGTACCCATTGTGGATCGCGTGTGCATAGATCTGCTGAACCCGCTCGATCCCCGAACAGTTGGATGCAGGATCGTCAAGCATGCTCGCGACCATCGCGATGAGTGTTGATCGTGGCAGATGGAAGTTGGTAACCATCCCATCAACCCACTTCCAGTCATATCCCGGCGAGATCAGAATCCGCGTATCGATCGGCTGATCAATCGAACCGCCCGAGCCATGCATTCCCGCAAAGCTTTCGAGCGTCCGCGCGGAGGTGGACCCCACTGCAAAGACGCGACCAATACTCGGCTTCCCATTGGTGAAATGACCAGCAGCCGACCCCATCGAACACTGCTCCGAGTGCATGTCGTGGTCTTCGAGTTTGTCCGCTTCGATCGGTTTGAAGGTCCCCGCGCCGACATGGAGGACGACCTCGCTCGTGTGCACGCCTTGGTCTTTGAGTCCGGACATCACGCGATTCGTGAAGTGGAGTCCCGCGGTCGGTGCCGCGACGGATCCCGCGTCGTTGAGGTCCGCGTACATCGTCTGGTACGACGCGCGATCCGACGCATCCGCGATCTGCTCGTGCCTTGCTTTCCGCTGAGACACAATGTACGGAGGGAGCGGTGTCCCCCCAACCGCATCGAGTATCTGCTGCGTGTTCTTGCCGATCATCCCATCCACCGCAAGCACCCACGCGCCAGGTCCTTCGGATGGGAAGGGCTCCACAAACTCAATCACCACATCCGTCGAGTTTCCCGCAGGATCAATCAACCCCGCACGCCGACCCACTCTGGGACGCTTGGTCTTCACATACGCGACCCACAGCACACGCTCAGGAGACGACCCCGGCGCATCGTGCAGATACAACCCCTCGACCGCACCACCCGTTTCCAGATTGCTCCCCCGGAACCGCGCGGGGACCACTCCAGACCGATTAAACACCAGCAGATCGTCGCGATTCAGCAGTTCAGGAAGATCCGAAAACACCCGATCTTCCAACCGATCCGGATCCGACTTTGAAACCACCAACAGCCGTGACGAATCCCTCGGCGACGCGGGCTTGGTCGCAATCAGAGACTCTGGAAGATCGAAATCGAGGTCATCAGTCCGCATCGTTGAGGATGGTACGCCTCGCGTTGTGTGGTCAGTACGCAACATCCCGCATGATCCGACACAGTCGAAAACAGGATTCTCCGCAGAGTTCCCGAATGAGCCCGATTCCGAACAGGTATTTTCGGACGCTGACCAATCTCACATCCAAGGCACCGGGTTCGCAACTCCATTGGCATGGCATCCAATGGGATCAACTCGGCTACCCATGCGACACGGCACCTCGTCTCGCCGATCGTCCGGTGCGTGAGCAATGTGCGCCCTCGCGATGCCTACGACGCACCACCCGGCGCGGCGCCATTCTCACGATTCCTTCAAGCGAACCGTTTGGCAAATCGAGCACCGGATCAGTTCGAGCCTTCCAAAATCCATACCCCGCAGCTCAAATCCGACACACCTCAACACGCCGCGATGTCCGCCCCGCTGCTCCCGAAGTTGGGCGAGCTTTCCGTTCCAGAACCTCGTCCAACGCTCGCTGGAGTCGAGATCCGTCTGCATCAGCAATACATCCCTGCGACAGGACGAGCGCTCGATATCTACGCATAGTTCTCAACCAATGCGTATCTTGCTTGCAAGAGGCACTTGATCACACTACCATACACATATCGAACACTTGTGGAGATGTGTATGATTCTCGCCAAAAATCGCCCTATTTCAACCATGCTACTCGCTCGAGCCTTTGCTGGAGCATTTGCGCTGTTGTTGATCCTCAGTATCCCGAGTTGCATCCAGCGCATCTGGGAACGCGACGACACCGCGCTCGTTCGGATCGTCAATGCGCCGCCGATGATGGTTGAGGAGGGCGAGATCCGTCATCTCGTTGTGATGCAAGCACCTTCTCCGGGATGGTCCATCCGTCTGGATGCGACCGAGCGCACGCCTATTGGCAAGCGTGTCTTTGTCACGATCCGCAAACCGGATCCGGCATATCAATACACCCAGCAGATTGTATTGATGCGTGTGCTGACCAGTGTCCGCTTGGATTCGGAGATCGAAGTGGTCGGCCGTCTCCTTGAGCACGACGAGAAAACCAAAGGCAGGGGGTACGCCCCGGTCCCGGTCGTTGAGTCATTCGAGTGAACGCTGAGTCGATGAGCCGAGAATCGCGCGACTTGCTCGCGCTCACGCTGATCCCAGGTCTGGGACCAGTGCGGATTGATCGACTCATCCAAGCCGCGGGTTCCCCAGGCGGCGTGCTCTCGATGTCGCAAAGTCAACTCACACGCGTTGAAGGGATCGGTCAGCAGACCGCGTCCAAGATCATCACCACACGCGCCGATGCCGCCGGATTCGCTCAACAAGAGCTCAAAACAGTCACCAACGCTGGTGCATCCATCGTCACCATCATGGATGAGCACTATCCTGAACTGCTCCGCGCAATCCCAGGCGCTCCACCAGTCCTCCAATATCGCGGCACGCTCGATCCCGATTCCCACAAGCACCCCATCGCGATGGTTGGATCTCGCAAATGCACCATCTATGGCACTGAACAAGCTGCACGATTCGCAAGCTCGCTGGGAAGCGCGGGATTCACCATCGTCTCAGGCGGAGCTCGAGGCATCGACTCAGCAGCACATCGAGGCACGATGGACGCAGGTGGAAAGACACTCGTCGTGCTTGGATGCGGACTCGGACATGTCTACCCCAAAGAAAACGCTTCACTCTTCGATCGAGTCGCGGACACAGGCGGCGCGGTGATCTCCGAACTGCCTTTCAATACACCACCTACGAGCGAGAACTTCCCCGCTCGAAACCGGATCATCTCTGGACTCTCCCTCGGCGTGCTTGTCATTGAAGCCGGACGACGATCCGGCGCTCTCATCACCGCTCGGCACGCGGTCGAGGATCATGGACGAGAAGTGTTCGCGCTTCCTGGACGCGTCGATTCGAGCGCTTCTGGAGGCAGTAACGATCTACTCAAATCCGGAGCACATCTGGTGACCGATCCAGGAGAAGTCATCGAGATTCTCGAAAGCTCTGCAGGGAATCTGCATTCTGGTGCGCGAACCATCGCACGATCCCCTGCAACTCGCACAGGACATAATCACTCTACTGCACCAGTATCGACCCCAGAGCCAATCGGGGATCTTGATCCGATCAGCCGACAGATATTGGAGGCGCTTTCTGAACCACGCACAGGAGATCAGTTGTCCGAGCAGCTGGGTCTTGAGCCGGGTCAGATCCGAGCATCCGCAACGATGCTCGAGATCCAAGGGCGGATCCGACGCGCCGGCTCCTGCTTCGAGCGGACTCGCTGATACAGACTGGTTTGGACCCGATAACCACTCGTTTGTTCGGGTCACGGCAGGATTTGCGCCGGGTTTTTTTTGACCCGATAACCTCCAAATACTGTCGACTTTCGCTCGAATTTCCACAGAAATCCCAATTGCCCTTGTCGTCGGGGTACTGATCGGCTATCATTGACCGAACATTGCTTGAGAAAAGGTGTTTGGTCACCCGAGGAAGACCCGATCAAAATGGATGAAGATTGAGCACACGCAGCGTGTGACTCAGCAAAATCCAGACCTGATATCGAGTTCCTCAAATGACAAGTCAGACCCAATCACCTCTCCTTAAGCTCGGCCCCGGCGGCGACTATTCACTGGAATACGACGACCAACAAGCCGCATTGGGGTCACTCGTGCTCCGCCCCAGGAGCGGGTTCTGCGAGGATATCTCGCATGGGGAAAGCACAGGCCGCTCATTCGAGACGGGTCTGATTACTGTTGCTCGCCGGCAGCGATTGCTCGATCTGGGCATGCTCATCAGCGGGTACAAAGCGATGAACGCCCAGCGTGGGGTGCTGACTGAACTCCTCACGCAAGTTTCGAAACTCTCCGGAAAGAGCTCCACGCTCACCAATACCAGCAAGCGGAAGGATCCGAACCATGAATCTCACTCCAAAGCAGCTCAAAATTCTCCAGCTTATCCGCGATTCACGAATTCGCCGTGGCTATTCCCCGACGATGCAAGAGCTCGCCGACGAGATCGGCGTCAGCAAAGTGACCGTGTTCGAACACGTCGAAGCGTTGATCAAAAAGGGAGCGCTCGTCCGAGAAGCGAACAAGGCACGCTCTTTGTCGATTGCTGAAGGCATCGCGGTCCCTGATGAATCCCGTCCAATGAAGTACCCGCTCGTCGGCAAAATTGCCGCGGGCTACCCGATCGAGAAGGTTGCTGAGTCCGACGAAGTCGATCTCATTGAGTTCCTCGGCACCGTCGATGACTCTGGTTCGACCTTCGCGCTCATCGTCGATGGAGAATCCATGCGTGACGAGGGAATCCTTGATGGCGATCTGATCCTCCTCAAACGCGCGCAGGTCGCATCCAACGGCGACCGCGTCGTCGCACTCCTTGAAGATGGTTCAACCACACTCAAAACATTCTACAAAGAAGCGGACCACATCCGTTTGCAACCCGCAAACCCGGACTTTGATCCGATCCGTGTGCAGTTCTGTCAGATCCAAGGGATCGTCAAAGGCGTCATCCGACGCTACTGATTCCGATCCACTTCTGTTGTTCCACCTTAAAATCGCTTGTGCGAAGCACGCGATTTGTCCTCACGCACTTTCATCACTGCTCGAAGCACAGCAAGATCCGCTGCATGCGTGAGTTTCATGTTGCGTGGATCCCCAATGACCGTCACGACGCGCTCTCCGAGTCTTTCGATCAGACCCGCGTCGTCTGTTGATGACAGATCGCTTTGCTGATACGCACGCTCGATCAACTCTCGACCAAACACCTGCGGCGTCTGCACCATCACCACATCAGCGCGATCGATCCCCCCCACGACTTCATGCATCGGGTTCGCTTCTCCTGCGCCCAAAATCGATGCGAGTGGATCAGACTCCGCTAGATCATCAATCGCTTCTGACGAAACACGCTTGATCGTATCGCTCACAGGGACTGTCGGGATCACGGCATCAAACCGAGCGGCAGCATCGAACACCCGATCAATCAACTCAGGAGGAGTCGCGGGACGAGCAGCGTCGTGGATTGCGACATGCGTCGCGTCGCTCGAAACCGACTGCATTGCGGCGCGGACACTCTCCCAACGATGGTTCTTCCCACCCACCACAAGCTCTGCGCCGAGAAGACTGATCCGATCCGCGTGACGGAGCTTGAAGTTGCTCATCGCATCAGGATCGTGCGGCCCTACAACAATGAGCTGATGGACTTCCGGTCTGGTGTTGAAGAGTTCGATTGTCCGCTGAAGAACCGACTTCCCGCCGAGGTCCTCGTCGAGTTTGGATCGACCAAAGCCGAGAGAATCCGAATCTGCTGTGGAGTTGTATCTGGTGGACATCCCAGCTGCAGGGATGATGACAGCGATTTTCATACGAACCTCGATTCAGCCCCTCAGGACGAATCAAATCGTGCCTGATCGTGACAAATAGAATATCATCTGGACCTCAAAGTATACGAGTTGAGGAGAGGGTTTCATGTCCACACCTTTGATCTATCTTGACAACGCTGCGACGAGTTGGCCCAAACAGCCGTGTGTCGGTGAAGCGATGGTCGATTTTCTCAACCACAAAGCGGGCAATCCGGGTCGCGGCGGACACAAGCTCGCGCGTGCCGCAGGCGATGTGATCGAAGAAGCCAGATTCAAAATCGCTCAACTCATCAACGCGCCAAGCCCATCAAGAGTTGTGCTCACACATGGATGCACCGACGCGCTCAATCTCGCGATCCACGGCGTCATCCGAGCAGCACAACGGACTGGCTGCGAAGACGCGGTCCATATCGTCACCACGGTTCTCGAACACAACGCGGTTCTGCGAACACTGCATTGCTACGCGTCGGACAACAAGATCAATCTTACATATGTCGAGTGTGACGAGTTCGGATACATCGATCCGCAGAAAATTGCTGACGCGTGTAACGAATGTACCGCGTTGGTCTGTATGACGCATGCATCCAACGCGATGGGCTCGATCCAACCGATTCATGAAGCGATCGAATGCGTGCGTAAAACCGCTCCCGATGCGCTGGTTCTTGTAGACTGCGCCCAGACGCTTGGACATATCAAGATTGATGTCCAGTCCATAGGCATCGACCTGCTCGCGATCGCGGGACACAAAGGGCTCGGTGGTCCGACAGGCACCGGCGCGCTGTACCTGAGCTGCAAAGCGTTCCCAGACAACTGCACGCAAAGCGAATCGCGTGTGTTCTGTGAGCGTCGTGGTGGAACCGGCTCGAAAGCGCCCGGACTGGAAATGCCGACCCAGCTCCCAGATGCACTCGAAGCGGGAACTTCAAACGCTGTAGGCTTTGCTGGACTCGTCGCGGCAATGAACGCACTGGACCCAAAGCACCACGAACATGAAATGATGCTCACCGCACAGATCCTCGATGGATTGTGCAGCATTGATCATGTCACGATTTACGGAAAGCCCAAGACCGAAGGGCGGACCCCGGTCGTGTTGTTCAACATCGACACCATTGATCCACGCGTGCTAGCAGACAGACTCGATCGCGAGTACAACATCGCGACACGAGCCGGATCACACTGCGCCCCGCTCGCGCACCACGCGCTTGGCAACGGCGAAAATGGTGGCGTCCGTGTCTCTCCCGGACCGACCACGACCCCCAACGAAATCGAGCACCTGCTCAATGCGGTACGCGAAATCGCAGCACAGATTTCCGCAGCACCAACGAATCAATAAGCACAAAAAAACACCCGCACGAATGCGGGTGCTGTTTGAAATGATCGAACCGAAATGGTTACGGGCAACCGGCGTTCATCGCGTCGATGAATCCGAAGATGTCATCGATATCCAGAGCGTTGTCTTGCGTGTAATCAGCGAGTTGATCGTTGACCATGTATGCGTTGAGGAACTTGGAAATATCGAAGAAGTTGAGACGACCATCAGCGTTGAAGTCCGCAGGGCAAGACTTCATGCCGTTGAAGTATCGGCGCGCTTCGGTGAACGCTTCTGGTCCGGCTTCAAGACCGATGTGACGACCAGGGATGTCGTCCGCAGGTGGGTGGATACCACCCCAGATGCGGGAGAGTGAACACTGGTCTGACGCATCGCGGTACGACGCCCATTGCAGGGTGATGTCCATGGATGGGCCGTCTTCGAAGACGAGGAACTCGTTCATCGGTGCTTCAAACTCACCCATGCCGCCTGGGAAGAACTCGCTGCCTGTGAGCAGGGTCATGATTTCCGCAGCACCGCGTGAGTAGGTCGAGTGACCAGAGACATATCCTGGGAATGGAGGGGTCACAAAGCTTGGACGCTGGTATGGCCACCAGTTTTCAGCAAGGATCCAACCAACACCAGCGACATCGGTTTCTTCATTGACGATGTAGTCAGGTCCTCGCCATGACATGATCGCGATCTTGCCCTCTTCACCGGAAAGGTGTTCGTGGCGCTGACCCGGAGCCGTGGACTCTGCAGTAACCAACTCGATGTAGCCCGGGATCAGGTTGATCCCACCTGGGTGGTACGAATCCAATCCAGGGTCTGAGCATTGACCTAGATCACACATGTAGCGGATCGCAGAGACTGGACGGATGTAGTCGTAGTAGCCTTTGACGGACCACGATGCGATCGCGATGTCGTGCATTCCACCACCCATGACGAGATAAGACTTGACATCCCACTCGAGTTCGTCGAGGACTGGACCTTGCCCCATGAAGCGGTGTTCTTGGAGTGGGTGATCAGAGACTTCGTTGAGAAGTGTGAACCAGTGACCTGGAGGGGTTTCGGAGTCTGGACCATCTGCCCAGAACTCAGCAAGGATACGGCCGTAATCGCCGCGTGGGACAATTTGAGGCTCGTACGGTTCACCAGTCACTGGATTGAGATCCCAGCCTTCACCCCAGTCTCCGCCTTCAATCTTGTCATAGAAATCAGTTTCATCTGAAACATCAGGCAACACCGCGTTGCCAATCGCGCCTGGCGAGATATCAATCATGACCCCGTCGGATGGATCAAGGTGCGCTGACCAAGTGATCACCATTTCATTGCCCCACTTGTAGCGTGCATCGCCTTCAGTTGTGCCATGCAGTGGAGGTGTACCTGGATCGTGCCAGACTGACCAGTTGTGCCCATCACGCTCGTAGACATTCACATCGTTTTCGTTGAGCGAGAACGGAGTCACATCACCCCATTCAGGGCTCAGCGCATCTGGGTATCCACCTGGAATTGGGTTCCCGCCTTGATCGAAGAAGAACTCAAGAGCGAGCGGCTGCCAACGGTTTGGATCCGAAATGTCTGGATTTCCTGGGAAGTCCGGCAGCAGGGGGTCATTCACAGGTGCGTAGAAAGTGTTGCTGTACTGACCAAGCTCGTTCGAGCCGTCAGAAAGACCAAACTGGATGATGGTCGCAGCAATCCGATTACCAAGTGCAGCTGGGCTGTCACCATCAGTACTGGTGAAGCTAGTGTCATATCCGAGCTCTGCCATCAACGCGTCAAACTCTGGGAATACTTGCGGCGCACCTGGTGAGAACATAAAGCGGTGACGGAGCAAGCGGTACATCGCGTAGCTGATTGTTTCCTCCCGGGCAGCTTGCACATCCTTGGCGCTCAGCTTTTCTTGGTGAAGAACTTGGTCCGCCTGTTCGTCATACGCGGCCCACGCGTCCCACATTGCCGCACTTGTGTGATACAGGTTCCGAGCGTGGACGGTTGGCCGAGCAAAGTCCTTGCGAATCGAATCCAACAGAACATCGTTCCATTGACGCGCGACTGAATGTCCCAGTTCGCCTTGCGCGTTGCGGATCAGTTCACGCTTCTCAGCAGTGGACTCCGATACCTGACGGCGCATGACGGTTGGTTGCCCCGATGCAACGGTTGCGAGCGGGGCAAGAACCGCCATCCCGGCAAGAACAGAAAGCGCATGAGTAAATTTCGACATTGGTAAACCTCCACTATGAGACCAGAATCACCCCACACGATGCTCGAGGCGATGTATCTAATGTACTCGAATAGAAGGGAATTTCAATAGAATTCACTCTTTTGACGCAACCTATTTCTTGGTTTCAGGTCCGTGTTTGTTATTCAAATCGTTTGCGAACCACCAAGGATTCCCGCATCGCAAGAACCCTTTCTGATCTGATTTCTGGTTCCGAGTACCGATTCTCGGATGTCCAACTGGATTGAACGAACCGTGTGCGCCGAGATTGGTATAGAATAGGTATCGCAGGCGGACGGTCCGCCGGCATCATTTGGGGCCGATATGGCATTCGACCGGATTGGGAAGGTTTTGTGTGGCGAGCCGAGGAGCGTGTTAGCCTCGTAAAAAGTACGCAACTTTATATCTGCCGAACCGCAGTACGCACTCGCAGCCTAATTAGGCTACGGATCCACCGCTCGACGTCCGATACAGTGGTGGATCACGATCATCGGACTGGTCAACCCGTGGCGCCTCTTGGCGGGTTGACAAGGAGGTTTCGAGAGGCTGGATCGAAGCACAGAGTGTCGTTGCCCGGTGCAAGATCGAGATCAAACCAACGACTACGCTCGTAGAGGCACTCTACTGACAATATCGGCACGGGGGTTCGATTCCCCCCGGCTCCATTCTTAGACTACTTTGGACAAGGCCAGACTCGGCCAGTCTAAATGGTTCATTCCCTGACACTTGACGATACTCAACGATGGACTTCGCAGGTCCATCGTTTGACTCGTTTTGACCCGTTTGGACCTGACCAACTGCGCGCGGGGCTGCGCGCCCAGCGGTCCTGAAGCTCGGGAACTGGGCCATGACATCTGCGTGTTCTGAGCGCTCGGTGTGCAAGTATCTCTGTGTAGTTGTGATATCTGCGTGGTCGGCCATTCGCTGAGCAACACGAGGATCCTTGGTTGTTCTAGCAACCATGGTTGCGAAGGTGTGTCGGAGACTGTGAAAGCAGGCAATACCTTCGCTAGTTTTTTTCGGTATACCTGCGAGCCATAGATGTTTGTTAAATGTGTGATGATTGGGAAGATCCCTGAAAAGCCTCTCTGTAGATGCTTCCTTACGTGCTTCATGAAGGAGATCAGCAGCTTCCGGCGTAAGATATTGCATCCTGCGCTTATCGTTTTTTGTTGTATCAAAGCGAAGGAACAAATACGGTGGATCAGAATTTTCATTCACATCTTCCCAACGTATTTCTTTAAGCTCGCCTTTCCTTGCACCAGTGGTAATGGCCAATAGATATACCAACTCTCTGTTGCCTGCGATGTTGAGCAGGTTTGCGGTTTCTAGCCGAGTTAGAGCTCTGCGGTCATTCTCTGACTGACGAGGAACTCGTGCACGCTTTATGCGATTCTTGAGTGGGTTCTGAAAGATCTTGCCCTCGTGTACCAACCAATCAAGGAACACTAGCCATGCCGTCAAATACTCATTCCTTGTTTTCGGGCCACACGATAAATCCTGCCACCATGGCTCGAATGTTTGCTTGGTAACATGCTTAAGGTGCTTGAATACACCCTGCTCAATAGGCAGCGTGAGCTTCTGGCGCTTCTTTCGAATGTGGGTAGCATCACGGTTGTCAACATCTTTGAGATATTGGAGATGTATCTCGATAAGATCTGGGAGATACTCGCCGAGTGTGCGTTTTCCTTTACGGTAAGCCTCAATACCGACGGCGTCCATTTCGGCCGCAATCTTCAACGCAGCACGCTGATCAGGTTCGCATGTAGAAACCACTATCCCGTGGATCGAAGTGTAGTAGTTCTTGCGCCCATTACGTTTGAAAACTGTAGGTGGCATCAGACCTTCCCCCTCTTCATTGCATACTCTAGATAGCGATTTAAGGACTGCTCTGGAAACCAAATATGCTTTCCTGCTTTGACCCAGTTAGAGAGCAGCGGCTCAACTTTGCGCCTGCGGTCTATCGTCTTTTCTTTGACACCAAGACGCATTGCAACTTCCGATTTTGTGAGATGACCTGGCAAACGGTTCATAACGCGTCCTCCCTATTCTTCTTGCTTTGTTTCTTGGATGCTGCGCGACTCTTCGCAGCCTCACGCTGCCGCGGCCCCCTGTTGACGATCTGTTGAATATCCTCGTCTGTCATATCTTGCTGTGCAAGCTTTGCAAGTGCGCGTAGAACCGCCGGAGAAGTGAGCTTCTCGTGGATTCCACGCATGAGTGGATTTTCTAGGCTTTTGTGGAATGATTCTTGTTCTGAAAGATCGTTGTTGAGTGCTTGCTCAATAATCGCGGTACGGGTAACACCCACATCCGCTGCGAGCTTATCGATGCGATGGAGAAGGTCAGAATCGAGCTTGATTGAGATTTGTGTCTTCGGCATGGTAATACATCGTATCACGCCCGTATCACTCTTGCAAGATCTTATGGCAAAAATATCTGAATCTCGATACAATCAAATGATTTGATAAATATCTGTTGAGAACAATGAACTGATACGCAAGAAATCAAATCGGATGATTCTGACCTATTTACTAACTGCTCACTAACAGTATTAGTGGCGAGTAGATACAATAACTTTGCTATGGAAATACCTGAATCATCCCAATCGATTTCTGATGGCCCTACATTACTAAGATTGCTTGCTAAAGAGACTGGTGACAAATGGTTCACCGATCTCTGCGAAATCGCGATTTTCCATTCTGGGAATGAAATTCACGAAAAGCTGATTTCCGATTTGTTCCTGTGTTTCAATGGTGGAGCGACAGTCCAGCATTGGTTGCATTCGGCAAAACTAAACAATCCAAAATCATCACATGAAGTGGAAAATTCCCCGGCAAATAAATGCTTGGACCAGATCGGCCCATTTAATAATTTCAGGAAGCTCGACGATGCTTTGATTCTAAAACCTGAAAAGAACTTCACGCTTGTATTCGGCACGAATGGATCTGGCAAGTCGAGCGTTTGCTTGGCCCTACGCTGTCTCGCTAGAAGTGACAAGCCCTATTCGTTGCTAAACAATATTGGCGACCCAAAGAGCAAAGTCAGTTTCAACTATCGATTTTCTACAGGGGCCACCGAAGAAATATGGACTAAAAATGAAGGCTACGGGATGTTTTCGAATGAGATCGCTTACTTTGATGGAAAAGTAGCCCACTCGCTTGTCAACACTCCAGCAAAGCCTGAGCAGGCTATTGAGATTGCTCCATTCGGACTAGACGTGTTCTCTTACGCTGCCCTGCTTCTCAACAAACTTGACCGTGAATGCAATAATCAGCTCGCCCAATTGAGTAAGAATGCACAGGATCAATTTCTGAATCTTCAGAAGGCCTGTACCGATATTAGCTTTCTCTCGAATAGCGATGAACAGAGAGATCAAGACCAATGGCTAAGTTGCTTGGTAGAAACTGAAATACAATGGGATAGAGAAAATGGCATTGAAAAACTAGATTCTGCCGAGACTTTGCTTCAGTCCAACAAAGACCTGCTGGAACCCGGGCGCAACACGTTGTTAAATACACTTTTAAAATCAGTAAGGAATTCCAAATCAATACTGAAAGTCCAAATTAAAAATCTCAGAGTGATATCTAGAGTTAATGAGAAGGCAATAGCTAACAAGATATCTACTGACACTCAAACTCGAAACGCATTGCTGCGTTCAGTATTGAGTTCTGGTGAAGCAGAAGAGGAATTTCTAAAACTACTCAAGCTGGCCAACGAGGTCGCTTTACTGGCAGAAAACAACGAGCAATGCCCGTTATGTAAACAGGAACTCGACAAAGATGCCGCTTTGCTGTTTGGTAAATATAAAACTTTGCTAGCCGATACAATTCTTGCTGAAATTGAAAGTGCCGAAAAAATAATTGGATCCTCTAAAAATCGGCGACAAACTATGCTGACCAAGATCAATGAGTTTAATGTAAACGACCTTGATTATTGGCTGAAAGCAGACGACCTTGAATCTGCAAATGAAATCTTTAATCGCATCCGTGATTCAATGAGTGTTTTAACAGGCGAGTATGAGCCTACAGAACAACTCAATTCTGACTTATTGCAAATTCGAATCCTTGTAGCACATCTATGGAAAGAGCAGCATAAAATACAGAATGAACTTGACGAACTTCTAAAAGGACAAGAGTCAATTAAAGAACTGGTTCGTAAACAAGAAAATGTAGTTCGGACAATTAAAGTGGAACAGTTCCGTTACGATGCGGACTCCGCACTTATTGAATATGGCCAGGTCAAAAAGAAGATGGACGCCCTAGATCGGAAGATTAAGAAGGCCGGCTGGACAGACAAGCGTACTAAACTGACACATGCATTGAAAAAAGCAACCGATGCGCTGGTCAAGTGTGAGTTCGAAAAAGCGCTTGATGCTGAATATCGTCTAATTACTGATGGTCATGGAATGGACCACCTAGGCGTCTCAATTAAGATGGAGGCTGCAAGGCAATCAATTACGCTCGCCCCAGAAATTTCTGGCATTGATGATATATCAACGGTACTGAGCGAAGGCGAACAAAGACTTCACGCTATCTCGTTGTTTTTTGCTGAAGCAAATGTCCGCAATCCTCATATTTTAGTATTCGATGATCCTTCAACTAGCTTTGATTACAACTATACCGAAGGCATTGTTTCTCGCCTGTCAACCTACGCTGATATAAATGACAACTCCCAGATTCTTGTTTTCACACACAACTGGGAATTCTTTGCAAAATTAAACGAGTCATTGCGCAAACTGAAACAACGGAGAATAGCAAATTCTCAAGATTTTGGACATGTCGCCTTGGTAGTTGAGCGTTGCGAATCTGTTAAATCACGCGATATTAATATCAAGCAACAACGCAGAGTCATTCAGGAATCTATTGCTCAACTACCTGAAGTTCCGACAGAATCCCAAATCCGTTCCGTTTGCGCCGATATACGCGTTTGGGTTGAAGGGATCATCAACAAATACGTATTCAATAGCTTGCGCGAGAGTTACAAAACAAAACACTCAGCAACGCTGAGCATGGATGGATTCATGAGAGTAAGGCCACTCAAAAAAGAATATGCTGACACGCTTGCCAAGGCTGCGGAAAGAACCTCTGGGCGCATGCACTATGGAGATGAAGTAAGTCAATTGATACTCCCTACCCCCACTCAACTAAAGACAAGTTTTGACGAAGTTGATGAAGTACTCAATAAACTAATAGAAGATAGATCCAACGACTCCGCATTTCCAAGTGATTAACTTCACAAGCACACGATTCAGATAGCTCTAGACTTTGCAATTTCCCGAGCATTGGCGACTGCAGGTGTTTCTGATTTAGCAGACTCGATATCATACAACAACTCTGCGAGAAACAAAGGTGGGTCAAGATCGAAGATCGCAGCAATCTGTAGGAATCTTGGACCAACTGAATCTCTGAACCAACCACGCCATTTTAGATAGTCTGAATCCTGATTCATTGGAGGAGTGGGCATTGGCTCCGTGTTTCCGATGAGTTCTGCCCACCACTTGGATTGAGGGCGACGATTCAACTCTGACCGCCCGTTTTTGATCCTGAAATCTATTGCCCCAACCAGTCTTTCCCATAGGACTTCTTGCCATCGGTCTGGCTCTTTCATTAACGCTAAAGCAACCGTTTGAGCGCGATCTTCTTTAAACTCCACCTCGAAACGCTCCCACCAGCCTTGCGAGGCCAGCCCAGTCTCTAGGCCCTTGTCATAGATTCGTGCGCACATCCCTGAAGACCGTTTGCCGAGATACAGCAGGAGCTTCTTGGCTACTTGCTCGGTGGTGTACTCAGAGCCAACTTGATAGGTCTTAGTTTTACAGAGTTCGCTTGCCTCGCATGATGCCAACGCATGATCGTACAGCTTGATATACTGGCCTACCCAATCAACCGCTAGATCGATTCGTGTGGCATGAAATCCATGAGCAAAGATTTTATCAACAACTGCCATACTCTCCGCTGTATCGAGTGATGCGAAGAACTTCCCTTGCAAATCGATCATAACGACCCCAGCAGAATGCCCTTCGCTCATCTGAATACCCAAATGCCAGAACCTGCCCTTCTCGAAGAATGCCGCGCCCTGTGTATTAGTGTCCGCTGGTCCAAACTTACGACTCAGGAATCGATACAGCCAATTCGCCATACACTCAGGCCCGACCAACCTGACCCAATCGGGACGGCAGTACACACCCGGCTCTGGGAGCCCTACAAGGGCGCTTTGGTTTTTTAACCCCGGTGTTACAGTACGGGGTTGGATAACCGGATAGGGCTGAGGGGAGGTCATGACCGCACCTCCCCGCTGTCACCGTCAGGGGCGGCTCCGCCGCGTCCTGCCGGTGGACGAGCGGCCTCGGTGCTCTCGGGGACCGACTCATCAGCACCGCTGCCAAGCTCGCATTGTACGCCCTGCCGGGCATTGCTCCGCTCGTCAACGGTGCAGCTGAGTCTCGTTGATGGTTCAACAACCCCATCGCTGACGGACGCGGCTCGAAGACATTGTTCGAGGATTATTGTGATCAGCTCGCGCGATTCGCTAGGCAGCGTTGGCCATGAATCGACCAGTTTGGACAGCGTTGGATCGCCTTGGACTGCGCGCCGTGTTGCGCGCACAGACTCCAAATCGTCGATTGAATCCAGTGTAGTTGGATTCGGCGGGGGTTCGATTCCCCCCGGCTCCATTAATTGACGGCTTCTGTCCGGTTGCGACAGGAGCCGTCTTTGTATGCCTATCTACGGTGTTTATCATGGTTTGGGACTCTCCATTTGTTGTAGTGTTTGTGACAAGCGATGACCCAGTGACACTCCCTGAGACCGTTTCATCTGTGCGCATATCTGTGCGCGCCGAAGTTTGATTCATCAGGCTCGGAATACCAAGTACCGCTTCGCGCGTAGGCATTGCTTCCAGGTCGGCGTAAATGTGATCGGTGAGACGAGAGCTTGTGTGCCTAGAGATTGCCATTGCAGTTCGCCGATCAACTCCCTGTGAATGAAGCATGTTGACCAGAGACCTACGAAGCGTATGAAAGGAAGCAGACCTCCCAAGATGATCGTGCTTGGGAATGCCAGCCCTCTTGAGATCGCTGTTGAATGTCCGCGTGGTCGGCATCGTCTTGAACACGGGCTTCAACATGCAATCGCTCGATCTGATCTCTGCCAGAAGCCGCGCCGCCTCATCATTCAGCCACAAGGTCTCTGGACGCTTGCTCTTGGTTGCCTCTGCTCGGACACGCAAATGCGGCTGGTCGGTAAGTTGAACATCCTCCCAGCGAAGGCGTCGGAGTTCGAAATGACGTAGACCTGTAATGACTGCGAGTAAATAGACCAATGCTCGATCTGGTGCCGCGTGCAATAGCCTGCGAAGCTCATCAGCGGACAATGATCTGTGATTCCCCTGGCTGCCCTTTGGAATCGATATCCGCTTTACCTTCTCGAATGGATTGAGATTGAGTCTGTTGTTGTCGACCATCCAGTTTCCGAACGCATTGAGAGCATCGAGAAAGTGATTCAAGTACCTCGGCTCCAACTGATCATGCCGCTGCCTCCACCCAACGAAGCCGTCCGCGCTCAGCTGGCTTGTGCTCGTCCATCCGAGTTCAAAAGACAATCGCTTAAGACGACTCAGAATCTGACGCGTGTATTCTTTGGCTCGATCTGTGGTGACCAAATCTCTATGGAAGTCCTCAATATGCTGGATCAGAGGTCTTTGGGCGGCTGAAATAAGCTGTGCAGGCACAAGCAAGCCCGCCTCCCGCTGCTGACGGTCTCGAACAATCTCATCCATACGCTTCTGAGCAACCCTTCTGTCGGTTGTTCCCAGCGATTGACGGGTAGGTTTGATATCGCTGTCAAGCATGATCTCACATGACCAAATCTTGGATGTAATGGTCTTGCCGTTCTGCTTTCGTTTTTGCTGGAATAGGAATGCTCTCATCCGATCCGTCCCGTATTCTGCTTGGCATACCGTTCAACTTCTTTGATCGCGAACACTGTGCGGCCTCCTACCTTTGTTTTGTTCAATACACCTTCGGCGACCCTTCTATAGATGCTGCGGTCACTGACATCAAAATATTTCGCGACTTCCTTCACGCTCATGTAGCTTTTAAATACACTCATTTACTGTCTCCCTTCTTGTTCTCCATAGTGGTCTTCTTGTACTGTCGATACCGTTTTCCCGCAGCAATGAAATCCGATCCACTCTCTTCGATCTTGGCGAGCTGCTCATCCGTCAGCACATCGCCGAGCGCTTTGGAGAGCCCGCTGAGGATATTTGGGTTATCGAGTAAGAGAGCCGTGATGCGGCCTTGTACGCCTACACCGATACTCGCAAGCATCTCTTCTTCGCTCTCTATCCCATTCTTTAGCATGCGCTCAATAGTCGCAGAACGGGATTCATTGCGAAACTCAGCAATTACATCAATACGCTTTGTGATAGAAGAATCTAGAGTTGTAGTAATCCGATCTCTTGTAGACATCAGTGCATAATGATGCATATATCTGATTCTGTCAAGCCAAAAAGGCGAATGTTTTGATTTGTCACACAGTGTCAGTCGATGTCGTAGAAAAACCGTATGGAGTTCGATTACTACGACCTCCATACCGGTGAATTAATCCAATTGAATTTCTCAGAAGTACATATGGCCAAGTGCCTCTGCACTCGGTTCTCTATTCCTTATGGACAACCTGTAGCAAAATCGTCAATGAATCCGGAGTTGTCTAAGAAGTTAAAGTTCCCATCATTATTCCAATCTGCTGATGGATCTTGAGCCCCAAACAAGTCTAAGAATGCTGAAACATCAAGGAAGTTAAGACTCCCATCACTGTTCAAATCTGCTGGGCATTGATTGAGTTCAAATACGAAAGCACTGCCTTGAAAAAACGGTCCGTTCGATGACCCATCTGTCAATGGCGCGCCGCATATCACAACCCCATCATCGATTGCAAGTCCCCAACTAAAACCAAATATATTGCCATCCTCACCATCCGCAGATTTCAATTTAACCTGGCGTACCCAAGTGCCAGTTGTTGAGTTTTTTCTATATACATAGCAGACTCCTGATCCAATACTCTTTTCACTTGAAGCCCCACCAGCTGAAATTACAGCTAAGTTTTCATCAATATCAATATTAAATCCAAAGCCTTCCCCAATGATTCCCGTACCCGAGCTCAATACGTCTACTTCATTCCATACCAAACCGTCGTACTCATATACAAACGCGCGGCCTGCTGAAGTCACTACATCACCAAACGCACCAACTCCGCCTGGAGCAGTAATTATTGCGGTATCGCCTTCAATCGCAATTTTTGCACCAAAAAGTTCGTGAATAATAGGGCTGCTGTTAAAAATTGATTGCTGCCTTATCCATTGAACTCCATCATGTTTAAAAACAGTCGCCGAACCAGTTCTCTCACCATGAAACTCATCAAAAATTGAACCGACAATCATGTGAATGCCTGAAATAGAGACAGCAGAACCAAATCGATTTTCTGTTGAATCCCCATTTGATGGATCCTCAAGTAATTTTGCTACTTGACCCCAAACTCCATTCGCTTTTTCGAAAACATACACTGCGCCACTTCCAACCCCATTAACGGTATCAGCATGAACTGCACCAACTGCAATTGTATCATTCTGAATCGCTATACTCCCTCCGAAATAATCATTCGCATCTGTGTCTGATCCGGAAAGCTCATCTTCAATTACCCACTCGGATCCATTGAATCGATAGACGTAGACGATTCCAGGGTTATCACCAGGCGCTAAAGTCTGATGCAGTTGATTGCTAATTACCATGAGATCACCTGAAATCTCAACATGTCCACCAAAAGCATTATTCTGCCCTTTTTTTGGCCTGCCATCACCCCGAACTGGATTCGGGGCATGAATAGTCTGCTGATGAATCCAACGAGAATTATCTTTTTTAAAGAGATATACACGCCCTGGATTGTCGGCAAAAAGAATCCCTCCTATTGCAGCCCAATCTCCTGAAAGAGCTGCACAGTCACCAAAGAAATCGTTATCAAGAAACTCAGCATCGGACGGCAGTAATCTCGCCGACTCTGTGAAATCTCCCCATTGAGGGATATAGCTTGGCTCAGTTCCGCTTGCGGTAAAAGTCATCGGCTGGGTGTAGTTCGGACCGAACGGTGTCCAAACTGCAGCATGCACCTGATAACGATGACCAGGTATCAGTGAAATTTCTTCTGGTTGTATCGTATGGGTACTACCTGCAACAGCTGTCGAAAGGTAAGTAGTAGCTGTTTTAGCACCAAGCTCAAACTCCGAGTTTGCTTCTGATGCAAAGCCGAGATCATATATTGCCAAATCAGTAAAGATTACTTCCGGATCGGAGTTCCAATTCAGTGCCAGTGATGTGGTTGTATCAAAAATACTACCCTGGACAGGCGCCGTGAAAGAAAAATGAAATGGAAGAAAAAATGGTATTCCATCTTCATTAATATCAAATCCCAAGAGATCAAATGCTCGCACATCATTTGGCTGCAAATATGATCCACCTACACTAAGCGATTCGCCAGGGCTTATAGATGGATCCATAATACCCAAAGTCAATCCAAATGGTGGCACCGAATCATCTTTCCAGTGACTTGCCTGTCTACCGTCACCAAGAACGGCGGGAAAAGACATTTCATTTCCTGTTGACATACTTGGCTGAAACAATATATTGGACAGGCTAAGAACGCTCACCGCACTTTCCCCGTGACCTAACTCTCGGTTATTCCCAACAAACTGAGCAGGAAGCACAGTTGCCCCTGTATCAGGCATCCTATACACATCCCATAAATTTATTGAAGTTGCGGAGTTGGTCAGTATATCGTCCACTCTCGATGAAACCCCCATTAAGTGCCCAAACTCATGCACTAGCATTCCTACAAAATCATGGTGCCCGGCCAAGATGCCATTGGCTGGATTAAAATCCCACTTAACACTTGAATTGCAATTAACTAAAATTACACGAGAGCTTGCCGCTGATCCATATATTGCCGACTGACCGAGCTCGGTCAGGCAAACATCTGGTGTTGAACCAGTCATAAAATTACCTAATATGCTTAAGTAATTATAGTTTATTGGTGAGGAAGGGTAGTTATTATTTACTACGAACTCCCACGGATCTGCATCCGTACTACTAGCTGCATAATTCGCTTGCAAACGTGTTTTCACAGGACCCCAAGGATACTCATAAGACCAGACCGGAGTTCCGCCCAATGTACCCCCTGAACCTAAGTCAGCCCATTTCAATTTGAGAACAAAATTAATTGACTCATCTTTCAAAAGTCCTCTGTAGACATTCAAGGCTAGCTCAGCAGCTTTCAGACCCGGAGCAGCCGCACCAGCGGGCGCGTGAGCTAAATCATAACTCAATCCGATTGATGACGGCCCACCCCTTAATATTCTTTGCCCAATGTCATTCCGTGAAATTACCGGGATCGTATCTGAATCCTCAATCTTGAATTCCCAATCCATATTTTTCGGCCCATGTTGCAAGGTCCAATACACTCGTTGTACAAACCAAGAGCCGTCAGGCTCTAGGACAACTCGGCCTGGAAATGACGTCGAATGATACCCACTCTCTGAATTTCCACGATAAGTGACACCAAGAACCATCGAACCGTCCGCGAGTACCGAATAGACAGGAACTGATTCAATCAACGCCGATTCTGCGGGTGAAATCGGATGTTCACGCAACACCAGTTCAAATGTACCATCAGGCTTTACCAAAACCCTCTCGGGTTGCGCCGAAGCTACAGACACCAACAAAAAAACTAAGCAATAATTCTTCAACTTCTTAATCAACAAAAATACTCCATCAAATAGTTCATGGACAATATGGCACAATCTCTTTCTTACACCAATACATACTCTATACGCAGTGAGATCGACCTCGCTGTTAATTTTTGTTCAGAATAACAGAAAACAACGGCCAATCTTGATGCGATCTCCAAATTTTGCAATATTTCCAGATTTATAATCCAAATTTGGTCACTCTTGCCCTTGCCTCAACGGTAGCCGCCGTATCACTCCGCGCAGGCTCTATCGATTCTATGAGCTCATCAAACATGCGTTGTGGGGTAATTCCCAGAATCATTGACAGCTGCAGCACGCGAGGTCCAACAGATCGACGAAACCATTCGCACCATTGATTTAATCCTGAAACGCTTGGGACCGGCTTGATACGCTTTGGCTTAGACTGTCCAATATATTCGCTCCACCATTTACATTGAGGCCGACGCTTGAGTTCACTACGCCCATTACAATTCCGAAAATCCACTGAGCCGATGACGATCTCCCACAACAACTCATTGAACTGATTGCCAGCTTGAACAATCGACATACACACTTCACGAGCTCGGTTCCCCTTTATCTCCACTTCGAAACGCTCCCACTCACCAACTGATCGCGTTTTGGTCTCTAGTCCCTTATCATAAATTCTGATACATACTTCAGATTCTCGCTTACCCAACTTCAGCAACTTTCTCAATGGCGTGCCGTCAGCTTTAAACTCTGGATCTGGCGAGAATCTTCGCATAAAGCAGAGCTCCCCGGCTCGACACGATTCCAGAGCATTCTCATAGAGGTTGATTCCCTGCTCTACATGATCCACCGCCAGATCAATACGAGTACAATGAAAGCCAAACATCAAAATCTCATCGGTCAACTTCAGCGCATCTAATGGCTTCATTGTCGCCAATCGACTGCCTTGCAAATCGATCATCTCGATGTCGGAGGAATGCCCGCGACTCAATAACACTCCCGGCTTCCATTCCACGCCTGACTTGAAGAACTTTGCGCCATGACTGGTACCGGTTGGTTCACCAAACCATCGTTCAAGAATTCGATAAAGTTGTCCGGACGAATACTCTGGACCTACAAACCGAATCCAATCCGCTCGGCACCACATACCAGGCTCAGGAACCTGATTTGAGGGGCTTTGGGTTTCTATCCCCGGTGTTACAAAGCGGGGATAGACAGACTCAGGGCTCTGCACCTCAGGCTCCCGACGGGCGGGGGGCCCGCCCGCC